>Ga0255064_1000010_pt1 | contig 39697 bp, 45 predicted proteins | sample Colum_Cont_RepB__2_FD_188463 | JGI IMG/M metagenome (GOLD analysis project Ga0255064, IMG submission 188463) | Freshwater microbial communities from Columbia River, Oregon, United States - Colum_Cont_RepB_0h | ecosystem: Environmental > Aquatic > Freshwater > River | place: USA: Oregon...
TCTTTGTGCCCGCCCTACGCCCCTGCAGCACCAGAGCAAACACGGGTCAACCAAAGTCGACCAGGGTGCGGCGGTCGAAACGGTCGCAAGCCACCACCAATGGTGGTAGGATGGGGGCAAGCCAATGGCCGATAGGCCGACGGCACCCACCACCACGGCAAAGCGACAGCCCGCCAGGGCTGGCGGTTTGACCGCCTACCGCACCTAGACAGATGAACACTTGCGCAATGACTGCGGCCGAGAGGCTGCAGGCTGACTACGGCGTCACCGACCCCGACGCCCTAGCCCAAGAGCTGCAGGACAGCAAAGCGGCCATGCTCAGCTGGGCAGGTCGCAATGGCCGCTACACCGTCGACGACCTGGAGGCGGTGTTGCAAGGCCACGGCGAAACCCTGCGCAACTGGGCAGACGAGTGCGAGGCCCACGGCTTCCACAACGTCTACAGCGCCGAAGCGGTGCTGACCTGGCTTGGGTACTGAAGACAGCCCGGAGGGGGCCACGGCCCTTTCCCTGCTGCCCTCACCGGTAGCACCCACCACAGACCCACGAACCATGACAACCAAAGAACAGACGGAGCGGATCCCAGCAAACGAGGGGCATCCGACTGAGCGCCGCGGCCTGCTCACGGGCCCGGTGATCGTGACCCGATACCTCGGGCCCACTAATCACCGCGGCAGTCGTATCAAGGCCACGCACAAGCGGGACTCTGAAGCGACCTGGCAGGCAACAGTGGCATGGGATCACAGCCTCAGCGCAGAGGCCAACCACCAGGCCGCAGCAGAACAGCTGCTGGGCCGGTGGATCACCCGTGACGACCTGGTGATCATGGCCGCGGCCAATGATCACGACGCCTATTACTGGCTGGTCGTCGGTGCCTGGCAACTGGAGGCCTGACCCATGCGGTCCCTGCCCGTTGCCGCGGCCGTCACCCTGGGGACTGCAGCCCTCTGGCTGCTGGCCCTGGGGGAACTGGCCCGCCAGCCGGTCACCCATACCGGCACCCAACCGCTCACCCACCACGTCGACCGATGACCGCAACCCTTTATCCCTGCGACTACAGCCACGTCCTGCACACCATCCCTACGGATGACAAGCACCGGGTGAGCGTCCGCCAGATCATTGATGCTGTCGACGCCTGGGCCCAGTTCAATCTCAGAACTGAGCATGGCCTGGCCATCAACGGCAATGAGATCTACTGGCTCGAATACGCCGAAGACCAAAACCACAAAGTGCTGGCCCACACCGGGCCACTGCTCCGGCTGGGGGTTCGGCCTGGCTCAAACGAGGGGTGGATCTTGCTGGCCTATGTGGACGGCAAGGAGACACCAATCCTGAGCGCCAAGCTTTGGACCCTTGACGCTGCGCAGCAGCTCATGGCCGCCCTGTCACGGGCCAGTGCCGACTGCATCGTTTGATTGCCACCAGGGCCCCAGCAATGGGGCCCATTACCCACCACGCCATGACCCACTACATCAACCGCCAATCCGGCCGGTATCACGAGACCGTCGACGAGTACAGCAGCAAAGGCGAGGCCCTTAAGGTCCTGCCCGAGTACCAGTACTCAGAACACGGCCGCGCCTACTACTACATCAGCGCAGTGCCCCGGCCTAACTGGAAAGACTGACCCACCAGGGCCCCAGCGATGGGGCCCACCACATACCACCACTGCACACCATGTACACCGTTTGGCAAACCCTGGCCGATGATGTTGACCAGTTCTGTTGCTACTGCCCCACCAAGCAGGACGCACAGGACGAGGTCGACCGAATTAACTCCGCCCTAGCGGAGCGGGGCATACCTGGATGGGTCAGTTCCGCCTACTGGGACTGGTTCAGGTAGCCCACCTTTAAGAACAACAACAACGCCCCTACCACCACCGGCGGGGGCGCCATGCTGGCCCAGCCGCGGCCCCCAGGCCCGGCACCCACCCACCACAGCCCCATGCACAAACACCTTGCGTTGGCCTTGGTCATTGCGTTGGCCCAGGCCCCAGCCCATGCCCAGCAAGCCGCCTGCTTCTCAACCATTGAGGGGTGGGGGTGCGTTGGTCCCAATGGCACCACTCAACTGCAACCCACCGTTGTCCCTGGCCAATGGGCCGTCAGTGGACAAACCAAAGACGGTGGTTTGTATGGGTGCCAGGCAACGACGACCCTCAGTGGGGACGTCGTATCCACCTGCCGATGAACAAGCCCCATGAACTGCTGATCCAGGTATCAGCCCGCCTCTTTGCGGACGGTCATCAAGACCTTGCCTATGACGTCAGACAACTGGCCCTTAGGTGGACACCAGAAAGGGAAAAGCGGCTGATCCACGGACCAGAAGAGGACTACGGCTTTGACCCTGACTGCGACCCTCAACACCCACTACACGACACATGACTACTGAACCCACTGAATTGCAACTGATGGAGCTGTACCGGGACTGGTGGAAAGACAGTTACGGCGGCACCCCCAACAACCAGAACACGATCATCGCTGCTGCCTTTGCCCGCCATGTGTTGGCCACGTTTGGAGCAAAGTCCAATGGCTGACCTTTCCCCCGCAGCACAGGCAGTGCTGGATGCTGCCAACAATGTCAATTCCTACGGTCCAGATGATTGCCTCAACGAATCTCGCTGGATTGCCGCCGCGGCCCTGCGAGCTGCTGCGGATCAGGTGGTGCCCTGGAAACCAGAACCAACAGAGGAGTCCGTTGGTTCAACAATTGACTTTGGTTACACATGGGCATTGTTTTCCAAAGCAAATGATGTGAGGCAAGAACTTCTTGCCATCGCCGACGAGCTGGAGGGTCTCGATGACTGAGTCACAGGTCATGGCACGGCTCAGGCACGAGATCCTGACCGTCCTCTACAAGATCTACCCACGGGTGCTGACCCACCCGCAGCTGGTCGCTGAGGTGCAGGTGCCCTTCCTCACCCGTGACAAGCAATGGCTGCAGGATGCAGTCAAGGAACAGATCCAGGTGCTGCAGCAGGCCAGCCTCCTGCGCCCCAGCCAGGGGGGTTACACCCTCACTGACCGTGGTCGTATGGACAGGCAGCAGGCAGCCAGGTTTCTAACCAAGAAGATCGACCCACCGAACGACGCAGCATGAGCAGGATCAATGAGTTCGACCGGCGAGCTGAGTCGATCACGCACGACAGGGCAGCGGACTACGGCGACCCACGGGTCAGCTTTGATCGCATTGCCCTGATGTGGTCAGCCATCACGGGGGCAGACATCACTGCCCACCAGGTGGCTCACATGATGATCTGCCTCAAGCTCAGCCGGCTACAAAACACACCCGATCACCTCGATTCCTATGTCGACATCGTCGGTTACGCAAGATGCGGCGTCCTCTGTGGCCCGCAAGAGCCCAGCTGAGATCAAGTTCGGTATTGACCTGGTCGGTCGCTGCATGGCTGCCTACTGGCAAGACCGTGAAGCATTGATCGACGGGCACAGTCGGATGCAGGCAGTGATGACTGTCATTGCTGAAGAGGTGCGCACCTGGGCACCTGACCCAGGCCAAGCACGCATCTGCTACCTGGCCATCAACGAGGTGGCTGACCGCCTTATCCGTGATTCCCATGCCGTATGACCCCAGCTGGCGGAAGGAAGACGAGGCCCGAGTCGCACGACTTGAGCGCCTGTACTTCCTTGATGGCCGCAAACACCTGCCCTATGGGCACCCACTGCACGGCACCTACACCGGACTCCATGAGAAATACAAGGAGCACGGATGGTGAACCGAGGCAGGGACCACAACTTCACCCTGTACTGGGGTGAGGACAACGCACCCAATCTTGGTGAAGGCATCAGCCGTACCACCAAGCAGAACTCCAGTCTCTGGAGGATTGAGGTCAGCTTCGGCAACGGTCGCCCCATGCGGGAGTTGATCCGCGCCGTTAATCACAGCCAAGCACGGTACTTTGCGAAGAACCGTTACCCATCTGCCACTAACATCACACTCATCGGTAAAGCCAATGACTCAAACATCCAACCGTCTACCTGAGAACGTCTACGTCCTTAAGGAACAACCGCCAATCAAAGATGATGCTGATGCCAAAGGCAATGTGCTGTACTTCAAGCCAGGCTTTGGCTGGTACTCAGGCTACTGGCATTCGGCACACATGGATGGCACTACGCACTGGACGTTCCTGCCAGAGCGCCCGCCAGAACTGGAAAATACCAAGGTCAAAAGAGAGAAGGCATACCAGGCATGGATGAAACTTTTCCCTACTGAGTTTGATCCTGCTGCTGATGCTTTGATCCGCCTTGGTTTTAACGCCGGCTGGGAACGTGCGAACTGAAGAGGACCAACTTCTTCTTGAACAGAAGGAGATGCTCATGCTCGGGGCAGATCGCTATGAACTGCTCCGCAACAACCGCATCGCCAAGAAGATGGAGTCCCTCTCCACCTACGGCAATGCGTTGGTGACCATGGGTGTGGATGGTGTGGTCGCTGAGATCAGGCACCACCGCAAGCGGCTGCAGCAGGGCAAGGCAGGTGTCTATTACAGGGACCTGCAACCCCTGCTTACCCTGGCCCCGCACAAGATCGCTGCCTGTGCATTGCGGGTGGTGGTCGACAGCATCAGCCAGCCCATGCGCCTGGCCCCTCTGGCCCTGTCAGTAGGGGAGAAGCTATGGGTCGAAGCCATGCTGGCCCGTGCCAGTAGGTGGGAGTTGGCCAACCACAAGCGCGTCCGTGGCCGCCTCGTTGAGAAGGTCAAGGACATCAAGCGGATGGCCAACAGCGAGACCTGGACGACAGAGCAGCGGTCGGCAACGGGTGCGTTCCTGGTGTCGGTCATTGCCCAGAAGACAGGGCTCATCAAGTTGGAGAAGGTGCGCATCGGCATCCGCACAATTACCTATGTGCGGGCAACGGCCGAGTGCTTCGACTTCATCGGCAAGGTCAACGAGACAGGGCAGTTCCTCTGCCCCTTCCAGTTGCCCATGCTGGTCAAGCCCAGGGACTGGAATGACCCAATCTCAGGCGGCTACCTCACTGACATACCCAACAGCACCCTGCTGAAGGACAACAGTGAGATGGTTGCCCAGCACTGCAGTGGCAGTGAGCCTTTTATCAAGGCCACCAACCACCAGCAGTCCGTCGCATGGCAGGTGAATCGGTGGGTGCTTGAGCATCTTGAACATGCGTGGGAAAAGAACATCTCAGTCGGCAAGCTGATGCCTCGGGAGGGGTGGCAGCCGCCGCCCTATCCGAAGCACCTGCCCGAGGGTCACCCAGACATCACCCAGTGGCGCTTCAACGCACGGCAGATCCACGAGAAGAACGACAAGACCAGGAACAAACGCATCGCCCTGGCGAAGCAGTTGTGGCTGGCTCGTCGCTTTGCGGATGAGCAGGAGCTGTACTTCCCAATGCAGCTGGACTTCAGGGGGCGGTACTACTACAGGCCGCCGTTCCTGAACCCGCAGACCAACGACGTCGGTCGTGCCCTGCTGCAGTTCGCCAACGGTCAGCCCATTGCCAATGAACAGGAGGCCGAATGGCTTTGGGTTCATGGCGCCAACCTCTATGGGTACAGCAAGCACAGCTGGCGTACTCGGCTGGATTGGGCGCACCAGAACAAGGAAGCAATCTGTCGCTCCGGCATGGAGCCATGGCAGATGACTGAGTTCTGGGCACAGGCCGATGACCCGTGGCAGTTCCTTGCCTTCTGCCGTGCCGCATACCAGTACGTCGAAAAGCGTGGCGCCTATCGGTGCCAGCTACCTGTCGTCCTGGACTGCACCTGCTCTGGCATCCAGCACTACTCAGCCCTGCTCCGCAATGAGCAAATGGCTGAGCTGGTGAACCTGATGCCCAGCGACCATCCACAGGACATCTATTCCCGTGTGTTGGCTGCTGTCCTTGAGCACCTGCGGGCTGATGTGGACAACCCACACGCCCGTTCCTGGCTGGAGCTGCAGCCTGACCGCTCCCTCACCAAGGCAGTGGTCATGACCATGCCGTACTCAGCCACCAGGCAGACAGTCTTCAAGCACTGCCAGGTCTGGTCGTTTGAGAGGACGCTGCAGCTGTACGGCACAGACGGATGGCACTTCAAAGACGGTGCCATCGCAGCCATGCATTACATGGCAACCCTGCTCAGCAATGAGACGGCCAACATGATCGGCCCCGCCAAGGCAGCAATGCACTGGTTTAAGCGGGTCGGGGCACTGGCTGGTGAGAGCAACACGCCTATGCAGTGGACCTCTCCATCAGGCCTGACCATCAGGCAGCAGTACCCCAACATGCGCCGTGTGCTGATCAAGCTGCACCATCTATCCCCTGTGCTCGGGCGCTTTGCCTTGAACATCGAGGAGCTTGGGCTCAACCCCAAGCGAATGGGCAACGGCCTCAGCCCGAACATCATCCACTCACTGGACGCCAGTCACATGGCGCTCACGACAGTCGATGCGTTCGCCAAGGGTGTAATCAATCTGGGTGGCATCCACGATTGCTTTGCCACCACACCAGCTGAGATGAGCAGGGTGCGGGACTCTGTCCGCAACACCTTTGCTGCCATGTACTCCGAGGACTGGTTCACCACCATCTCCTCTGAGCTGCTGGCCCAGCTGCCAGCTGAACTGCACAGCAAACTGCCCGAACTTCCCGCAGTTGGGAACTTCGACATCGACCTGGTCCGCAGGTCCAACTACTTCATTACCTGACCATGAACTACAACCTGATCGACAAGCTGAAGCTGACCACCCCTGTCGCCAAGCTGAAGTACCCCAAGCTCATCGAACCCGAAACCAAGTTCAACCCTGAGGGTGTCTACAAGGCGACGGCCATCATCGACTCAGCTGAGGCCGCGGCCCTGGCTGATGCGTTAGACGACCTGCTCACCCGCCACAAGGCATCACTCAAGCAGCAGGACCCCAGCAAGAAGGACTGGAAGCTGGCTGACCTGCCCTATGGGTACGAGGAGATCGACGGCAAGCCTTGCTTTGTCATCAAGACCAAGATGAAAGCCAAGGGCATTGACCGTGACGGTCGTGCCTGGTCCTCAGTGCCTGCCCTGTTTGATTCCAAGGGCCAGCCAGTCCGTGACCGTGAGTCGCTCAAGGGCATGTGGTCCGGCACCGTGGCCAAGGTGAACTTTGAGGCCTGCCCCTTCTATCAGGCAGCCCTTGGTGCCGGCATTACCCTCAGGTTGAAAGCCGTCCAGATCATTGACCTGGTCGAAGGTGGCGGCAGCGCAGAGAGCTTTGGCTTTGGCGAAGAAGACGGATGGACTGGCACCACGTCGGAGGCAACGCCGTTCGACAGCACGACGTCCGTCCCCTTCGACGAGTCGGACTTCTGATTACCGCTCCAAGTTTGAGCAGCAAGTTGCTGGCTCATTGAACAAGCGGGGCTTGCCCTTCAACTACGAGGGGCAGGTCCTGCCTTACGTCATCCACGCCAAGTACACCCCTGACTTCATCCTGCCCAATGGGGTGATGGTTGAAACCAAGGGGCTACTGACACCAGAGGACCGGCGAAAGATGATCGCAGTCAAGGCCGCACACCCTGACAAGGACATCCGGTTCTGCTTCATGCGGGCTGACACCAAGCTGTCCCGTAGACCTGGCGCCCTGGCCTATTGGCAATGGGCTGAGCGCCACGGCTTCCTTTGGTGTGAAGGCCACATACCCACCACCTGGTACACCCATGCCATCCAAGTTCCTGAGGCATGAACCATGCCCGGAGTGCAATAGCAAAGACAACCTGGCCCGCTACGACGACGGTCACGCCACCTGCTTTGGGTGCGGGTACCAGGAGCAGCCGGCCAAGCAAGAGAAGCTGGAACCTATCCAGCCCATGGCACCAGTGATCACACCCCTGCTGGACTTCGTCACCACCAAAGCCCTCGATAAGCGGGGGATTCAGGCAGATACCTGCAAGCTGTACGGCTACGGGTACAGCGTCCACAACGACGTGCCTGTGCAGGTCGCTACCTACCGCAACCAGCAAGGCAAGGAGGTGGCGCAGCACCTGCGTGATGCGAACAAGCGGTTCCGTTGGCTGGGTGACACCAGCAATATGCAGCTTTGGGGCCAGCACCTCTGGCGTCAAGGCATCGGTGGCAGTGGTGGTGCCTTTGTCGTTGTCACCGAGGGGGAGATCGACGCCATGTCGGTCAGCCAGGTGCAAGGCAACCGCTATCCCGTGGTGTCCCTACCCAATGGGGCACAGTCGGCCAAGAAGTACCTGGCTGCCAATGCTGCATGGCTCAGCCAGTTCCAGCGGATTGTGCTGTGCTTCGACAGCGATGAGCCTGGCCAGAAGGCAGCAGAAGATGCACTGACTGTCCTGCCCCTGGGCAAGGCAGCCATCTGCCGGCTGCCCCGCAAGGACGCCAACGACATGCTGCTGGCAGGCGAGGGTGACCTGCTGCGTGACCTGCTGTGGAAGGCCACACCCTCCCGACCCGACGGCATCGTCAATGCCAGCGAACTATGGGAGGAACTGATCAAGCCGGGTGCTGTCTCCATCTGTCAGTACCCATGGCCTGTCCTCAACGCCATGACCCGTGGCTTCAGGAAAGGGGAGATGACCACCATCTGTGCTGGCAGTGGGGTGGGCAAGTCATCCGTCTGCCGGGAGATTGCCCATCACTTCCTGCGGCAGGGCCTGCGTGTTGGCTACATCGCCCTTGAGGAGTCCACCAAGCGGACCATGCAGGGCATCGTTGGCATTGAACTCAACAAGCCCATCCACCTGGACCCCACCTTGGCCACCGAGGAGGAGCTGCGTGATGGCTTTGAGCGGGTGCTTGGCACCGGTCGCTGCTTCCTGTACGACCACTTTGGGTCCATGGATCCCGAGCACCTCATCAACAAGATCAGGTACCTGGCCGATGCAGAGGGCGCAGACATGGTGATCCTTGACCACCTGACCATCGTGATCAGTGGCCTTGCTGACCTCGATGAACGGCGTGCCATCGACGTCACCTGCACCAAGCTGCGCCAAGTGGTCGAGCAGTCAGGCATTGGCCTGATCCTGGTGTCCCACCTCAAGCGACCAGAAGGGCGTGGCCATGAGGAAGGTGCTCAGACCTCCCTGTCGCAGCTGCGTGGCAGCCATGCCATTGCCCAGTTGTCGGACATGGTGATCGGCGCTGAACGCAACCAGCAAGGCGATGTGGCTGAGCGCAATGAACTGCAGCTAAGGGTCCTGAAGAACCGCTTCAGCGGGCAGACAGGACCCTGCGACAAGCTGCTTTACGACCAGGACACCGGTCGACTGGTCGTTCCTATGTCCCATTACTTCGGCACCTAACCCACCATGAACTGCCCCAAATGCAACTGCGACCTCATCCGCACCACGATGAGCAGGCACTATCGAGGCGACGCCGTCATTCGCAGGAGGAAATGCACAAGCTGCAGCCATGCCTGGTACACGATGGAAACACGCATCCCAACTGAAGCCATCACCCACGCCAGGACCTACGAAGGGATGTCCACCTTCAAGCTGCGCAAAGACTTTGAGGGCTTGGCTTACCGATGAAAGACGACTTCTTCTCTGCCCCTGGTCTGCGCATCCAGCGGCAGGTCGACAAATGGAATGGCCCCATGTACCTGGCATGGAAGCCCAACGCCTCCATGTGTTTCGGGGATCGCAAGGCCCTGCTCAAGTTCTGCTCCTGGCCAATCAAGACACCGACAGGCGACCGCCTTCGGGAATGGCTGAACAGCTTTGACGAAACATCCACCACACCTGCACCCTGACCAATGACCCTCCTCATCGACGCCGACTGGCTGCTCTACTCCGCCTGTGCTGCCAATGAATGTGACATCCGCTGGGATGAATGGACCCACACCCTTCACCTTGAGCAGGGCGACGTCAAGGACTACATCAGCAGCAGGCTGTCCTTCTGGCGGGACGTCACCTTCGACAACGACCTGATCCTCTGCTTCTCCGACTACCCCACCTTCCGCCACGAGATCCACCAGGAGTACAAGGCCAACCGCCTTGGCAAACGCAAGCCCCTTGGTATCAGGGACCTCCGCATCTGGATGGAGCAGACTTACCCAGCCCGTACCTACACAGGCCTGGAAGCTGACGACGTGCTCGGTCTGCTGGCTACCAATGGCACGCTGTCCAACCCCATCGTTATCTCACCCGACAAGGACATGCGCACCGTGCCGTGCCAGATCCTGGTCAACGACCAGATCGAAGTGATCCACCCCGTCGATGCAAACCGTGCATGGATGACCCAGGTTCTAACCGGTGACAGCACCGACAACTACCAAGGCCTCAAGGGCTTTGGCCCTGTCACTGCAGCCAAGACCCTGGCTGATGCCATCACTTTGCCTGAGCTATGGGACAAGGTGCTGGGTGCCTACAAGAAGGCTGGCCGTACCTACAGCGATGCAGTCCACATGGCCAGGCTTTCCCGCATCCTGCGCCACGGTGACTACGACTTCGACACCAGCACCATCAATCTATGGGAGCCAGACACCGACCCCCTCATGAAGGTCGACCAGGCATCCCAATAGTTTCGTAGATCTGCATCAGGCGAGGGTCAGCCTGCACTGCCTTGCCTTGCTGCACATCTTCCTTTGCGATGCGTGATGCCGCCAAGGCCTCGGTCAGTCCCATGCCGAGGCCCTTGCCGACACCTGCGGCACCGCCACCAGTCATCGCAGGTGAGCACATGTCAGCGTCCGCGTCGCTTCTTTGCCATACCAGCTTCGCTCAACGCGATGGCCAGTGCCTGCCGTGGGTTCTTCACCACAGGGCCACCCTTGCCGCTATGCAGTTCGCCCTTCTTGTACTCACGAAGGACAGCAGCAACCTTCTTCTGGCCCTTCACTGCTTCACCTTTCTGGAGACGACACCAGCCAGGATCTCAATGACCCGATAAACACGGGCCACCAGGCGGCTGTACTTGTCCAGCTGTTGATTGTCCTTCGGGGTGGGGGTCATGTTCACCCACACCAATGCCGCCCCATGAATGGCCACAGCCAAGGCGACGTAGTCAGCAACCCGATCCATCGTGTTCCGGTCGGTGTACCTTCCCAGCCTGCCAGGCCTCAGCCAGGTTGTCCCCTGCCTCCTTGGCAAACCACTTCGCTGCTGTCGATTGCTGGTGCCACAGCTGGTTCAGCAGCTCAGCTGCAGCCATCAGCCCATCCAGGTTCTTGTCGTCGTACAGGTCCTGCAGCAGACGCTGTGTCGCCTCTTTGCGGAGAGCCAGTTCCAGTGGCATCTCCAGGGCGTTCATTGGTGCGGCACCTCTAGCCTGGCCACCCTCTGTTCAATGTTGTTCAGCCGGCTGAAGGTCTCCTTGCGGTCAGCCTTGATGTCGACGTGCAGCTGCTCCAACCTGCTGGCCACGTTGTCCACACTGGCGGCCAGGCGGATCACGGCATCCCTGCCTTCACGGCCACGACTGCCCATGGTGCCGATGCCCATGGCACCGACCGTGATGGCTGCACCCACTACAGCTGCCGCTACCTCGATCACTGCCAGTCGTTAGCTACGACAGCAGCCTATCTCCTGCTGCCAAGGTCGCCAATCAGCGACCCTGGCCCCGGCTCTTCTTGCGACCGGGTCTCGGCTTGCTCCTGACGGAGTTGCCGATGCTGGTCTTCTTGTACTTGGCCCGAGATTTGAACTCGACCTTGGCAGTACCAGCCTTTGCTTTGACGGCCATCAGCTGGCCCAGGGCAAGCCGGAGGCCTTGCTAGGGGCACGCTGTTCATCGAGCTGGGCGAGCAGTGCCTGGCCGATTTCCAGCACCTTGTCGCTGCCAAGGGCTTCCTTGACCCAGCCGATCACCTGCTCTTCAGTCAGGTCAGCGAAGGGGATCAAAGTCTCAGGACGCTCAAAGCCAATGGAGCCATAGGCACCGGCGCGGTACACCTGGTCTTCCGACACGGCGTCGATGGTGTAATGGGCAGTGAAGACGTAGCCATCAGCGGTCTCCCGCTCCAGGTTGGCGATCTTCCAAGCAACAGAGACGGTCATTGGTGGTAGGTGGAATCGGTTGAATGATAAAGAGTGATGCCACCTGTTAAAGGCCGGTGGCCCGCCTAGTGAAGGTGACTACTGGGCTTCGGTTACAGGCTCACTGGCGTCGAGTTCTCTGGCAATTTCTTTGAGGTGTTCAGCGCAGCACATACCGTTCCAATCAAAATAAAATTGTTCTGCCACAGTACGAAGAGCGGCGGCAAGCATTTCAGCCTCTGTGACTTCGCAGTTATAAAGATCGGCCAAAGTGCCGTAGGCGTCCCAGACAGCTTGCGCTTGGGGTGAAAGTTCAGACATAGTAGCGGGAATGACTAAAAGGCTTGAGGCAACGAGGAAATTATTTATTTCCTAGAGGTGGCAGTTGCTCTGGTAGTGAGACTGACTCAAGAATTTCTCTGTTTAAATCAAGAGCAGACCAAATAACAGGCATACGAGTATCAATAGCACTGTCGTATGTGCTAATAATGACAGACATTCGGTAACGAGGCGTGTTCTTCCTGATGTACTTAAGAGTTTCATCACTTTGTTCTAGCAGGGGCTGGGACAGGGCGGCTTGAGCGCGGGTCATTGCATCCGAGCAATGCCCCTCCTTCAACTCCCAGGATCTGTAGTGGCAACAAAGCTCTTGTAGCAATTCAGCGCACAGCGCTCGGAAGTTAGTCATTTGAAGTACCAAGCAAAGATGAAAATAAGCAAGACGGCGGAAAGTAACGCGGACTGGCAATCAGTCATTAAGTTGCTCCAGTGCGCGTGCGATGGTGGCGAAATCGTCGTTGTTATGTGGATTCCAGTTGCGGTGCATGGCCTCCAATGCTCGCTCCTTCAAGCTCGGCACTTTCGGACGTCGCCCAGCGCGGAGTGACGGGATTAGATCCCGGTGTGTGGCCAGGTTCTGCCAATGAAGCCAATCACAGCACGCCTCTAGCTCCTTGTCGGCGCCCCATTGGGCGGCGCGGACAGCAACCCAGTTAATTGGACCACATGGGTCTTGTTTGGCTTGGTCGTACCACTGCTGCACCAGCTCCGGCGGCGGGGCAATGGGATGCCTGTAATCTTGTTGGGTCATGGTTTCTAGGGAATCGTGGCCAGGGGCAGGGTGTTGCAAGCACCGCTGCTCCACCAACATACCATGTGCTACAGTGCTGCGGCTGACAAGGCACCGCAACGGTTGTGATATTCCGTTGCATGGGGGCAGGGGTGAGATCCTGCCCCTTTTTAACGCCGAGCAACACGGCGATACTCCTCAAGGAAGTCCTCGCCCATCAACTCCACCAGTTGTTCACGGGTGACGTTGTTGATCAGGCGAAGACATTCCCTGAAGCGCCGCTCGTTTTCCTCCGGTGTGATTTCTTCAGGCATGGAAGTGAGTAGGACTACTAGCGCACAAGCCACTCTTCAACGGAATCGCTGACATCGCGCATTTTGATCCAGCGTGCGCCAGTGACCTGACCTTTGCGGATTCGAAGTTTGCCCATTAGACCAACGCAGTCCCACTCGGGGCGATCTTCACGGTTGACGTACTGCTGATCGGGGTCGTAGGCGGGGTTGAGCTTGCGGCGCTGTTGGATAACAGTTTCGCCTTCATCGTTGACGACCTCGTAGTCCTCTTGGATGTAGGTGCCGTAGTCATCCCGCAGATATTTGCCGCTCCACTTGTTCCAAGCAGCATCACCAACCACGCTGGGGTTGCCGGAGATCACGCCAATGGGATCTTCGCCATCTGCAGCGGGGCGGATTTGGCTGCCGTCTAAAACGACACTGATGCCACGGCGATCTTCCTCATCAGGGTTGCCGTCGCTCCACTCAAAGTATTCGGCGTAGTCAGCACCGCCACCATTCCATGAACCATCGGCGTAAGCTTGGCCGTCTCCACGCAATGTAAACTCTCGGTCGTTAAAAGGATTTGTAGACCCGTCACCAGAATCTGCCGCAATAAAATCAAAAAGATTACTTGCAGCTCGGTAAATACCTTGCTTAAACATTACGTTTGTAAAAGACGTATTGTTTTGGCGCTGCAGGATATTGACGGCGTTTACAGAACTTACAAATTCATGGTATGTGCCAGCGTTATCGTTGTATGTGGCGTTATTTGATGCCTTTAAGAATCCTGCCTGAGTAATCCTCATCCGCTCCGTCGGGCTGCTCGCACCATTAGCGGTAGTGTAAAACTGAAGAGAAACAGGATGACTTGAACCAGAAGTCCAGGTTCCGCCGTCACGAACAGCAGCAATAGTTGCAGCCGTGTTGTGACTATTGTCTGAAAAATAAATGTTACCCAAACCGCCACCAGGGCTGCTGCTATCAGCGGCAAAGATGATCTCCGCTGTTTGACCTCCACCCGAATTTCCTTGGACAAGTACTCTGGTTTGTTTGGACGTAGAAGACGTGCCAACTAACAGACGTCCTGAACTATCAAATCGCCCACGCTCACTACCATTGGCGCCAAACCGTAAAGAGTCTGTCGAATGCTCGTAAATCAAGTAACCACGAAGACTGGTATTGTCTCCGTCGTTGAAGTTCAGGACTCCATCGTTTAACGTGCCGGTCAGAATTGTGATGCCATTATTTGCAGATGTATTGCCGACAACTAATGGAGTGGCAGTATTTTGAGCGCCAGGGTTAGTAGTGCCAATCCCTACACGCCCTGAGGAGTCAAGACGCATTTTCTCTGAGTTTCCACCGCCAGCATCAAGTACGAACGCTAGAGAGTTGCTGTTAGCTGCGGTGCTTCCATTGACCAGCCCCCAAGTATTACCATTGGCAGCCAGCATTAAGCCTGAATAGGCACTAGAGCTGGAGCTTTGATTGTCAATTCTTGACCAGGTATAAGCTGCTTGATCAACACGGAGATGAATAGGTTGGCTAGGGCTACTAGTCCCCAGACCTAAGCGGCCACTGGAGTCCAGGCGCATCCGCTCACTTCCGCCATTACGGAAAGTCAATCCACCATCATTCAGCCGTGAAATAACAGCACCATTGCCGTCTACGGAAATGATGTTAAGGCCACCATTGGTTGCGTCAGTTAGTGCTTTTACAGCAAGAGAGCTAGTGCCGTCAGGTGTTGTGTTGATTCCAGTCCGACCATTAGCATCAACAAACAACCGCCCAGTGCCATTAGTTGAGATGGCTACTTGGTCAGCGCCAGGGGAGTAGATGCCAGTGTTGGTGTCCCCGGTGAACTTCAGAGAAGGGGTGCCAGCAGAACCAAGGGCAAGAGCTGAGTTGCTGCCGTTCTCCCGCATTTGGGGATAGCCGCCAGCGGTGGCTCCGTCGTGGACGACAACGACTTCCTTGTCGGTATCGACGGTCAGCTCACCATTGAGGCCAGTGAAGCTGGAGTGCTGTGCGGTAGTACCGCGACGGCGTTGGATAGCAGTAGACATCAGAGGGCTCCGTAATCGGTTGAGGTGCCTGCGGCCTCAGTAATTAGGCCCCAGTTGAGCAGGTACGACAAGTTGTTGATGGTGTTCACCAAGCTTGCCGCAGTTGTGGCACTTCCGGCAGCAGCTGTTGCTGAACTAGCAGCATTGCTGGCTGACGTGGCTGCAGCCGACGCACTGTTGGCAGCAGCCGTAGCACTACCAGCCGCGGCGGTAGCACTTGCAGCAGCCGCAGCAGCATTGCTGTCGACCTGCAGGATCTCGGAGATGTTGTCCGAGATGGTCTGGGCGACACCGGAGGCCAGCGTCCACTTCACAAAGGTGTAGGTGTGAAGCGTCCCAGTCGACAGCAGCTGCATACCGCAACCACTGATGGGGCTGGTGCCCGTGATGCCAGTGATGGTGACCGCAGAGCCATTGGCCCTGGTGGCATTGGTCGACGTGCCCGATCCATTCCAGGTCAAGCCACTGGCATCGGTAACTTCAACCAAGACGTCGGCATCCGGCTGGCCAGCACCATCAATAATGCCGGCATTGGGGAATGTGACCTCGGTCGCTACAACTACATAGCTGCCAACGTCATTGAGCAGATCAACGATCCTCCCGGTGACAGCAGCAGTAGTCGGGACATTGCTGTCGCCATTGACCCATGCCTCATTACTGGCGATGGTGTCGGTCGTCTTGTTCCAGGCATAGCCATCGACATACGACTTACTGGCTGCGTCCGTGCCGTTGGTGGGCGTCGGAACAACAGGGCTTGAACTGAAGGTCTTTACCCCAGAAACGCTCTGGTTGCCGGTCAGGGCGATGTACTTGCCGTCTGCCTCGGTCTCGGTGTAGTACCGGTCATCAAGGTTGTAAGAGGTCACGTTGGTGACGTGGCCTTGGCTAGTAACCGTCACATTGCGGAGGACATTGCCATCTGCATTGGTGGTAGTGACGTTGGCCCCAGTGACGTTGTGGTTAATGGTGATCTGACCACTGGCTGGGCTGTTGTCAGTGATGGCCAGGTCAGTCCCTGCCACGACGTCTGTCGTCAGGGCTGTGTCGATCTTGCTGTCGATCCGCCCATCAATGGCGCCAGTGGTGGCGACATAGCTGTTGTTGCTTGTCCAGGTCTCACCACTGTCAATGGTTTCAGTGGTGTTGTTCCAGGTCGTGGTGTCAACGTAGTTCTTGGTGGCAGCATCCTGGGCATCAACAGGATCCAGCAGGTTCTTGATCCTTTGGTTGCTGGCAGTCAGGTTCCCGTTGGGGTCAACGTAGATGGCCTGCTTGAGCTGGTCGTCTTGCTCTTGGTCGGTGTAGACCTGCTGCAGGGCGTTGGTGTCCAGGTCAGCGGCCACCAGGGTGGAGCCATCCGTGAAGTCCACCAGTGGCGCATTGACGGGCGTCACCCGTCGCACTTCAACCCGTGCGCCATTGGCAGGCGCAGAGGCCAGCTGGATCAAGCTGTTATTGACCCAGGTGTACGACTGGTTGGTGTAGTTGACGGAGACATAAACGTGTTCCTTTCTGATGTATGCGAAAGGAACTGAGTACTGGGTGGTCGCACCGTTGCCGGTGGAGACGGCGTAGGAGTAAGGCATCAGGGCTTACCGGGGGTAATCGACCAGGATTGAACTCCAGGTTGTTCTGGAGTAGCTGTTCCTCCACCGTACCGGCGCAGGTAATCCTTTTCACCTAGGTCGGCTTTGGTGGCATCTTGCTCCGCTTGGATCAGTTGACCCTTAGCGGTCGACACCTTGTAGACAGCCTTGGCCAATTCCTTGTGCTCTTGGATGAGCTGCTGGATGGCCGCGGCCCGCAGGCTCACCGTCTTCGACGGGGCCTCAATCGGCCACGACTGGTACTGCGGGGAATTGATCAGCTCAGTCGCTGCCTGCTCAAAGGTCTGACCAAACTGGTTCTTCACCGTGGCAAAGGTCAGCACATAATCCTCCAGTTCGCTGGGGGTCAGGCGCATCTCAGCACCAAAGTCAGCAGCACGAGGACCAGTGAAGCTGGTGCCTTTGCCGTGCAGCCTGGCCATCTCCTCATGGACAGGGCCTCGCGGCTGACGACCCACCTGCATGGCGGACATGGGCGTGAACTGCATCAGGGCCTGCAGCCAGGGCCATTCAGCAGGGACCTGTTCAGCGCCCAGGATTCCAGTTGTGAGGATCGGTGCGCCGTTGATGAAGTCACGGCGGGCAGGCAGGTCGCTTGACCAGCCAGGCACTGCATTGCGCACCTCATCCAAAGTTTCTTGGAAGAAGCCCATCAGGCCACCAATGTCGCTGGGGTCAACGGACCGTGCGACAGGGTCGACTTCCCGGCGGCCTGCCCGCAGAGCGGAGCTGTAGGGCACCATGCTGGCCGCCAAGCGGGACAGGTAACGGGAGAAGGCATCGCGCTGGTTGGGGCCAGTGATCACCTTGCTGGGGTTGAAGGCTGCCTCATACAGCTCGTTAAAGCCTTGGAAGTAGCTCTTGCTCAGTACACCAGTCGTCGACATGCGAGCCAGGGTCAGCACCAAGGAGCCACCCAAGCGGTTGCGGTCTTCAGTCGACAGGCTGGCGGCGATGTCGGCGTAATCGCCAATGGCGCCGAACAAGGTGGTGAAGGGTTCAAAGGCTCGCAGTGAAATGGGCTCAACCCACTTGCCTTCCTCGTCACTCCAGTACTGGATGGAGTACGGCAGGCGTCCTTCGATCTGCGTCCACTTTTGACGAGCAGCGGGATCAATCGGGCCGCCACCGTTGAAGCGGATGTAGCCCATTGCTGATGCCATGGTTGCCATGGCCAGCACAGCAGAGCCGGTTGCCATCTCACCCAGGGCCCGGTCGCGGGTAAAGGGGTCCTCGCTGCTGATGTCACGCCAGAAGGTGTCGACAAAGGCAGCAGCAGGCGTGTTGCGAGCAGCGGACTTGATGATGTTGTTGGGGACCCGGATGAACGGCTGGATGAACTTGAACACCGGGCCGGCGTAACGGGCATTGGCCAGGGTGTCCATGGCCTCACCGGGGATGGAAGCAGCCCGGCCGATGGGTTTCGACAGGAAGAAGTTGGCCATCTTGTTAATGGCCATGCCTTCGTCGACGTACTGCTTGGCAAAGCCCTGCAGCTCCTGGTCCTTCAGCCCACGGGCCAGGCCAAGGCGGACGCCCTCGCCGTAGGTGCGGGGCTCCAGCTCAGCCCAGATCTTGTCGGTGAAGTTCACCGAATCCATGAACTTCTGGGCGTGCGGACTGTCCATGTGAATGTCAGCCAGGTTCTTGCCGTTGATCACGGCGTCCTTGACCGTCTCCTGGGTCCTGGCGTCGGCGTATTGCTGCGCCCACTTCCAAGCCTCAGGGCTGTACTCCTTCATGCCACGCTCGACGGCCAGCTCCATGCCACGAGGCAGGTGGCGGACATGCTCAAAGGCATAGCCGGCCAGGGTGGAGTTGAAGGTGTCGATGCTCAGGGCAATGCGGGTGGCACCAGTACCAAGCACCCGCCACAGGTGGTTAGCCAGCTGCCCGACGGGCTTCTGGGCAAACTCCTCACCCATGTTCATGGTGTTGACCGTCCAGCCGGTCATCTGCTCAGGGCCCTGCATCAACTCGCCCTGGGCCTCTTCCTTGGCGACACGGGACAGGTAATCGACCGTGCTGCTCTCCATGTTGAAGAGGGACTGGCCAGCCTTGAACGCATGACCTGCCGTGCGGACGGCATTGGTCAGGTTCATCCAGTACTGCTGGAACATCATCAGCGAGTACATCGACCGCTTGAACTCACCCTGCAGAGCGGCACCTGCTGCCTGCTGCAACGGCAGACGAGTCAGGTTGATCATGCCGTTCATGACGTTGGTCATGGTGGTGGCACCACCGCTGATCAGGTTGTTGGTGCGCAGCATCAGCAACGCATTGGGCCCTTGGAACTCGGTCTCGTCCCAGTTGCGCCAGAACCTAGTGCGGGCCTTGGGATCAGCGCCGATGGTCACCAACGACTGAGCCAGGGCATCGGCCGCGGCCTGCGCCTTGGGCGTGACCTCACCACCGTTGATGGCATCAGTCAGCTCAGGGTCGATCTTGTTGGTGATGGTGTCCTCAATGGGACGGGCCTGTTCGTTCTCCAGTTCAGCCTTGATCTCAGCGTCGACGTCGATCTCTTGGTCCGCAGTGCGCGGTGCATCAGGCTGGACCGGTGCCTCGGGGATCTCAGCGTCCTTGACATTCTGATTCGGCGGGATGTCGTAGTCCCTGGGTACCTGCATCTCCAGGCCCAGCTGACCCCACCGACGGGTCACGCGCATGATCGACTGGTGCGTCGCCCTGCTGGATTCAGCAGCAGTCACCAGGCGGGCCAGGCGCTCTGATTCATTGAGGCCATCAATGTTGGCGCTGTTGAGCCACATGGCAGCCTCCTGGGCCGCCTCGATTTGCTTCTTGTCCGCATAGGCCATAGCCCGGTTGAGGGCGCCTTGCTGGTACTCATCGAAGCCACGGGTCAAAGACTGAAGGCCAGCCATGATCGCCTCACCGTCTTCACCGTGGCGGGCAAACCAGTCCTGGTTGAAACGACGGATTTCCTCGGCATTGAAAGTGGGGATGCCGGACTGAGTGGCCCGATCAGGCAGCACCTTGGACATGGCATTCAGGCCATCGACCAGGTCTTCCCGTTGGGCGGTGTAGACCGTCTGACCAGAGGGCGACTGCACCTTCTGGAAGTTGTTGGCCATGAGGTCTTCCATGGTGACCTCACCGTTCAGCAGGGCCTGGCGGTTGGCTTCCAGCTGCTTGGCGAAACGACGGACCCAGTCGTCGCTGTTCTCGGGGCCAGTGGGTGGGTCGACGGGGCGAGGGCCTTCGGGTTCTTCAGGTGCAATGCGGGCCCGGCCTGTCGCAATCCCTGCTTCTTGGGCGAAGACCGATTCGCCAGGAGTCCGGCCAGCCACCTCACCCCCATAGGCACGCTCAAAGACGTCATCCCAGGTCTGGAAGCCATTGCCCTTCGCCCAGTTCTTGGTGGCATCCAGAAGCTTCAGAAACTTGTCGAACAGAGCCTTAAGACCAGTGGTCGCCTTGATGGGCGTACCGGCCTGGCGGGACAGGTTGTAGACCGCCGCGGCCTCGGCAATGATCTCCCAGTCGTCGGCGCCGGTCATGTCCTCGCCGCCACGAGCCGCAATCTTCTCCAGCTCAGGACGCGCTGCACGAAGCACAGCGTTCTCTTGCGGGGTGAAGATCTGATCGGTCAGGTAATGGACGGCCTCGTGGTAGCCAGTGCCACGCAGCTGATGGGGCGTCTTGCCGGCAAGGGCAATACGAACCAGGTTCAAGGTTGGGTCATACAAGCCAACGCCAGAGATTTGGCTGTCGGGCACCGAGTCAGGAATGCCCCAGTCCCGGCGGGTATTAGCGATCTCTTCAGCAGACAGTTCGATCCTGGGTTCAAAACTGATCTTGACCCCAGGCCCTGCGATGCGTTGCAGTTCAGTGCGTAGCTCATCAAGGATCTCAACTTGAACCGTGGTCCGACGACGCGACAGTGGCGTCACAAAATCGCTGATGGCACTACGCATCTCATTGGTGAGGCGTGCCACTTCTTGGCCTTCTGCTGCCTGGGCCTTACGGCTTAATTCCTCCAGGCGACGGACAAGGCGAGCACCTTCGCCGACCGACCCAAAGCTGGCCATGCCAACCCTGGCTCGGGTGCCGCCGCCAAAGCCCTGGTCGGGCAGTTCGATGACACCAGGCTGGGCATCTTTGGCTTGGGCCTTGATGGCAGCACGGACCTTGTCGCCATGGCTAGCAATCTGAGCCAGGTCGTAGCCGGCCCGTTCAATGGCTTCACGAAACTTCGGTGCAGCCTTGGAGACGGTCTTGACGTCATTGGCCAGGATGTAGGCAGCACGGTCCAGGTCGCTAGCAAAGCGCAGCTGGAATTGCTTAGAGCCGTAGCTGTAACGAGGGGCTGCCTTCTGCAGTTCATCGGGCAGACGGAAGGCCGTAGAACTGGGAATAAAGCGGGCCTCTCCTTCAGGCGGTGTCTCGACGCCACGCCTTTCCAGTCGGTCGCGCAGTTGCTGGGCAAGGCTTGTATTGCCGCTCTTTTCAGCCAGGCTCAGGCGAATCAGGTCTGGGTCGTTAGTGAGCTGTGCCTGAATCTCTGCCCGCTTGGCAGGAGGCAGGTTGGCCAGGGCCTTGTCCAGGATTGACTTGACCTCTGCGGCCCGCTCAGGCGGCACACGAGCAGGAGCAGGAGCGGCAGGAGCCTCGGGCTCGGGGGCTGCAGCAGCAGCAGGTTGCTCCAGTGGCAGCCGTGGCCCTTTGACCTCATCCTCAATGGCCTGGCGCAGTCGGTCGATGTTCTCGTTGACGACGACAGCAGCAGTGCGGCGGCCCTTCACCTGGCCTGCCATTTCATTCAGCAGGTCACGCACGGGACCCGTGTAACCGGTGACCCGGTTGAACACTTCGACAGCAGCAGCGGCCTGTTCCCTTGCGGCTTGGCTGCCAGCAACGTCGATCACGTTGCCAGCGGCCTCAAGGATTCCCTTGCGACCAGGGCGTGCAGCCGAGGTCAGGGCAATCATTTCCTCCCGCAGGGCCTTGAAGGCCTCGGTGCGGATGTCCAGCAGCTGGGTGAAGTTGGTGGTCTTGAACAGGTCTTCCATGCCAGGCAGCACACCACCGCCCTCGGGGCCAGAGGTCTGCGCGAACTTGGCTTCCTGCATGGCCTGCAGGATCTTCTCTGCCGACCACTTGCCCTTGCCAGCAGCAGCAGCGACGTCGCGGATGACGGCTTCATCCAGCGGCTCACTGCCCAGGGCAATGGCCTTGGCCATGTCCAGCTTGCCGGTAACACCCTTGTCGAAGATGTCCTGGGGCAGGCGGCTCAGGGGGATTGCCTTCTCAGCGACAGGGCCACGGACGTTGATGTTGCGCTGGGCCAGCTGGGTCGGGTCAATGCCCATGTCGCGCATGATCTTGGCGGCATCCCAAGGGGTGCCCATGCCTTCAGCCATGTTCTCCATGGCGCCAATGGCACGGGCTTGCTCGGCATTAGGGGCCTCGATCTCCCAAGTCAGGATGTTCTGCCGACCAGAGCGTTGAGCCAGGGCCAGACGGTTGTGGCCATTGACCACATACAGCTGGTTGTTAGCCGGGTCACGCCAGACGCTGATGATTTTCCCGAACAGCGGGTCGTACTCAGCTGCTTCCTTCAATGAGCCAGAGGCACCGGTCTTGGTGAGGCGACCAGCCTCCTTGAACTGGAACCGCTGGGGGTCGGTAGCGATTTCTGTTACCGGAGTTTCCCGCACTTGGGAATAAGAAGGCAGCTCAGTGCCACGGGCCTCAGGTCGTACTGCACCGGCCACGTCGGGCACGGTGTTGGCGGCACGGGCAACGGCCACCTCAGCGCGGTCCTGGGCTTGGGCGTAGTCGGCCTCTGCCTTGGCAACAGACTCCCAGGGGTCAGGGATCATCTTGCCCTGCACCTCAACGCCCTTCTTCTCCCACATGGGAGTGCGGCGCTGGGCTTCATAGGCCTCGGTGACCTCAACGGCACGGGGCTTGCCCTTGGCCTTGCCAGGGGTCGCTACCTCTGCAGCAGGGGGCTCTGCAACAGCCTGGGCAGGGGTGTCGACGACCTGCTCAGCAGCGGGCTTGGCGGCCTGGTAGGCCTGCCACCTGCTGACAGCAGCACGGGCCAGGTAGCCCAGGCTTTCGACAACAGCGTTGGCTGCCGGATCCAGAAACAGCAGGCCCTCAATGCCGGTCTTGAATCGGGCGTCAGACGCTGTGTCGCCGGGCTTGGAGCGGACCAGGTCGGTCAGCAAGTTGTGCAGAGGAGTGCCGCGCTGCTGCTCCACCCACCGCAGGGCATGGTCAGACAGTCGCTTCTCTTCTGGCTTGAAGGCGGCATAGCCGGTGACAAAACTTGCTGGCGCCTCAGTAACCGTGCGGGTGGCAACGCGAGCAGCAAAGCCACGAGCACCAGGAGCAGCACCGGCACGGGCTGCAGCGGCACGCAAAGGCTGAGCAGCCTCTGCCATGGCAGTGGAGCCAGGAATGGCACGGGCCGCACGGCCCAGGCCACGGCTGGCCAGCATGAAGCCAATGCCGCCCTGCACCACGCTGCTGAGCACGCTTTCCAGCGGGTTGGCCTCTACCTTCGGCAGTGGCGGGAGGATGCCCAGGATCGGGGCGTCAGGCGCACCAGGCTTGCGTGGCACACCACCTGCCACCCGCAGCTTGGACAGCTCATCAGCAGGCAGGTTGCCCAGCAGTTCCTGCGTCAGGTCACGGGCGCCCTTCAGCAACGTTCTGCCAGTGCTGAAAGCAATGGGCTTGTACCCCGTTTCAGGCTTCGGGAACTCCTTGGGAACTTGCGTTTCGACTACCTGCTGGCCGGTTTTTGGGTCAGTGGTGATGTTGATGGGCATTGATCAAATCCCCTGCCGCAGCAGTCTTCTGAGCTGATCGTATCGGCTGCCAAAGATTCGTCTTCCCTCCGCTGCACTTACGACCTGCTGTCGGGTGTACCCAAAGACGCCCTCGTATTGGCCAGGAGCCTTGGCAATGTCGACGATTGGCTTGTTGCCAGCAATGGCAGAGCGGTTGATCAGGTTGGCTGCCACCTCCAACTTGCCCCGTGCAGTCGGGCCAGCTTCGGTCAATGCAGTAAATGCAAGGGCATTAAGGTCCTGTTCGCTCAGGCGACGAGCCCTGGCAACGGCCCGAGGAACAATCTGCGGGTTGAAGTCGAAGAACCAGTTTTCCCGTGGATCGCTTTGGTAATCCCCAGCTCGCTTGTTCCTGATCAGGCTGACCCCACGGAACTGGTTGGCCCCACGCATTTCACGAATCACGCCAAGCAGGCTGGTGGACCCCAGGTTCATCGGGCCAAGGCTGGCCATTTGCATCTCTCTGCCATAGGCAGCAGGGGCCACGACATTCAGCGCCGTCTCAGCCGCACGACGCACCGTCTGGCTGAGTCGCATGGCCAGCTGGGCATTGGGGTTGATCATCGCCAGGCCCATCGACCCGCCACCAGATGGGACATCAGCAGGCTGGTTGAAGCTGATCTTCAGACCATTCAACTGCTGGACCCGGCCCTCGTACTCCTTGGGGAACGGGACGCCTGGGTAGACGTTCTTCCATTGATCCAAGAAGAACTGGGCTGGCTTGTTCTGGTACCCAGCACGCTTGATCATCAGGCGCATTGGATCGCTCAGCTCACCCTTGTCCAAGAAACGGTTGAGGTTATCCAGGTAGACATTGGTTGGGAACAGGATCCCGGACTTCACCTGCTGCTGTAGCTGGTAGTTGGCAGCCCGGTTGCCAGGGCCCATGCGACCCATCGCCCCAAGGGTGTTCGACCAGGTCTCGGGTGATTCGTAGCTGGGCTTGACCGCGGTCTGAGTAGCGGGGTTGGCCTTGGTGCGTTTGAACTCGTTGTCGACAAACTGATTGAGCTTGGTACGCAGTTCGGGTCCAGAGATGCCGGTTGCCAGGCCGCTACGACGGATGCCCTCGATGCTGGTGTCGATCTCTGCCGACCGTGTTGCCAGGCGGCGTCGCTCGGCCTGGGTCAACGTTGCACCACCTTCAGAGCCTGGCCGCTTCATAGCTGCCATCTCCTCTTCCATCAGCAGCTTCTTGGCCTCCCTGGCTGCATTGACGTAAGGCTTCATGTCAGCCGACTGCAGCTGGCGGTAGTTCTCCAGCAGCCGCCGGCCTACCTGCGGATCCATGTAACCGCTGCGCACCAGGCCCTCGATGCGAGAAATCTCAGTGGCTGGGTCTTTGTCGTAGCTGAAAAAGTTCTGCCGCTCGGTCTGATCTTGCTGGACCTTGGTGATGAAGCGGGCAGACTCCGATGCGCTTCTCACAGCTGACACCGCACCAGGCCTTTGGTCGACCGGCAACTGAGTGGCTTCTGCCATTGCCATGGCGCTATTCTGCTCCTGCTCAGCAGGGGACAGCGTCGGGTCATTCAGGCGGTACTTGGCAACAAGTCCTGCGCCAACGTCTTCGCCCTTCTCCTTGTCGAAGTACTCAGCCTTTTCGTTGAAGCCTTGGTAGGCCCCCATCAGCTTTTGGGTGAAGTCAAGCTGAGCAGCTGCACCAGTCTTGTCCTTCAGTGAATTAACCAGCAGCTCACCGTTGGGCCCCGCTTGGATGGAGCTGTAGATGACATTGGCCTCACCAGCCAGGTACTGGAACCGCTTGAGGTCCAACTTGCCGTCGGCGCCAATGCTGCCAGCCATAACAGCAGCAATCAGTCGATCACCAGCGTTGCTTTTCCACCGCTCATAGCCGTCGATGCCAAGGTCACGACGAGCCGCTGTTGCCTGGTTGGACAGGTCGGCAATGGCTTGGCCCCGGTTCACCTGTTGTGCAGTGAACAGGCTGGTCATGGCGTTCTGACTGGCCGTCGATGCGTTGCGCTCCTTGTAAGCCAGGTGGTCAGCGGTCTGCTGACGGTTCATCTCCGCGTACTTGGCCTCAATCTGCGGGGCCATCTCCGCATACAGGACCGGGTCGTTGGGGATGCGGAACAGGCTGACCTGCGCTGCCTGCAACCGCGGATCACCCAATGGGATCTGGTCCCGAGGGGTGCCGCCGATGTCGCCCATCTGGTTAAAACGACCAGCGGCGGTGTTGATGTCGCTCTGCAGCAGAGCTTTGTTGTTGTACCGGTTGGCGTAGGCCAGCTGCAGCGGGCTCAGTGCTTGGACCTTGGCGTAGGCCTCAGCCGCGGCCTGATCGCCGCTTTGAGCCTTGACGTACAGCTGGTCGCGCAGTTGAGCCAACTGTTGGCCAGGGAACTTGGCCTGCAGGTCAACAGCAAACTGCTGGCCGACCAGCTTGGCCCGTGCGTCATCGAGCTTGACCTTCTCGACGTACTGCTCGCCAAAGGTCTGCAGGACTGGGTTGAAGCTGCCCAGGGCCTTGGCCAGGTTGGCCATGTCCTGACTGGCAGCAGGCAGCTCAGGCGGGGCAAAGATCTTCGGCGGGCCACCGACCGTCGGTGCTCCTACCTGCTGGTACAGATTGACCGGCTCGGCCTGGGGCTGGATAGCTGGTTGGCTGAGCGTCGACTGCGCCAGCATCCCTGGCGTTGCCATTTGCTCGGCGGCGCCAATGGTCCGTGGCGACGTGACCCGGCCGGTTTCACCGAAGGTCTGACCAGTGGAGATGCGTGCCATGGCGCCTTAGTAGAACTTGGGAATGTTGGCCCCGTAGGCCCAGTCAGTGATTCCGGCGCCCTTGCCGGTCGGTATGTCGGTGAGCTTGGGCAGGCCTGGCGGCTGAGCCGCCTTGAGTTTGCCAATAGCGCCAGCGGTGCTGATACCCGTCTGCACGCCACTAAGGGCAGCAGCAGCGCCCTGCAGGATGTACGGGGTGCTGCTGGGTGCCGACTGGTAGATCGGCTCAATCGGCTCAATAACAGGCTGCTGCAGGTACGGCTGCTGACTGGCCAGCCGACTGCCACGTTGGGCCGCGGCGCCCATCTTCTGCTGCTGCACCTGAGCCGTCGTAAAGGCCAGGTTCCGCTCTGATGCGTAATCAAAGGCCGCCTGCTGCCGGTAGTAGTCAGCGATGAGGTTGTCGACCGTGGCGCCAAGGCGGCCAGTGGCCCTGATCTCACCCCTTGCCTGTGCTCCCTGCAGGGCCGTTTGCCTTGCCTTCTGGGCCACGGCTTCCTGCTCCTGCATCAACCGCAGGTTTAGCTGGGAGATGTCGTTCTCGTAAGCCCGATCAGCCAGGAAGCGGTTTTGCTCCATGATTGCTTCCTGCTGCTGAGCCCTCAGCTGTTCAAAAGCACGGGCAGAACCAGCCTGAATCTGCTGGAAGTTGTAAGCCTGCTGGGCCTGAGCGTTGGCAGTTTCGACGTTCTGTGTGGCCTGCTGATAGGACGCAACGCTCTGAGCAATGCCAAGACCAGCCGTTAGAACACCAAGGGTGATCGAGACGGGTTCACACATGGCTCATCCTCACGAACTCCAGAAACGTCCGACCTTCATGCCCATAGTTTGAATGTTTTGCGATGAAGGTAAAGCCCATCCACCGAAGCCACTTGAGGTGGACCTCGTTGCGGGCATCGGCGTAATTGAACAGTACGTCGTACCGCTCAAGCATGGCCTTAAGCCATGGCTTTGCCTGCCGTAAGAACTGGATGCTGTTGGGCTTGTCGGTGACCAGCTCGTCAGTGGCCAGCAGCCAGATGCGACCCAAACCATCGCCCTGGTCAACCACGCCCCACATGCCCACTGGCTTGCCGCTACGGCCCAGCATTGTCATGCACGGAGAACCTTTGAAGTAACAGAACAGCAAGGCCTCGGCTGGGGTCTGACCGCAGCCGGCCATGACCTCAGCCTGATCTTCTGTCCGCATAGCGGTGGCAACGGGCAGGATGTCCGCGACGACCGATGGCCTGGTGTGGCCAGTCACATGCGTCCTGCCCTGGTGTGATACCACCCTTCCCATTCGGCTGACTGCAACCTGCAGGGTAGGGCGCTGCTGCTGGCGATCTGAATCTTGGCGTCGATGTTCTGCGTCATCACAGGCACGCGGAACTTGCTGGTGGAAATGCCGGGCGTTCCAAGTAGATCACCGTCGCCAGGGTGGACGCCGTTGTACGGATAGGTGTAAGTGGTGCGGCCACGAGGCGTGATCTTGATCTCAAAGTGGGAGGTCTGATCGAAGATCATCGTCCAGGTCCGCAGCTGCAGCTTGGGACCACCCACCACAGCGATGCCACCGCCAGGCGGCTGTTCCTTCAGGTACTGGGTGCTGAACTCATAAAGCATGTCGTACAGCTCACCCACATAGAACTTGGCGTTGGTGAGGTTGCCGCGGACCACCAGGGTGCCGTTGCCACCAGTGCCACCAGTCAAGGTCTGACTGATGGGAACGATGACCTGGCCATGCTGGACGGTGTTGCCAGCAAAGTAGCGACCGACGACCACCATCGTGCTGTTGGCCGCAATCGGGTACGGCAGGGTGATGGTGCTCTGGACGTCCAGGCCTGCAGGATTAGTAAGGGCCACCGAGCAGCTGGCCTCAGTCGTCTTGCGGTCCAGCAAGATCTCGATGCTGGTGCCGGTGTCGACGTTTTCAGGGCGCAGGATCACCTTTTCCAGGTACACGCCGTCGCTGTATTGGACAACCAGATACAGGTCGCTGTCGATCAGGTCGGCGCCAATGATCGATTTGTCGCCCTTCACTTCCCAGTAGGACCAAGCGGATTGGAGCTTGGTGTCGCTCTGGAAGAAGAACTTGTAGAGATAGACGCGCTTGGGCTGGTCCTTGCTGATGGCCAGGATCGTCTCCTCAGACGTGGTGGCGATCAGGTTGCAAAGGTTTTGCGGGACAAACCGCGGCACCGAGGACGTCACCTCTTCCGACGTAGGAATAGGGCCGCTGGCATCAGGCAGGAAGAACTCCCGCAGGCCGGTGAAGTCACCCTTGGGCACTGAGAAGTAGATCGTCCGGCCAACCCCCACGGGGTCGACGTCGTCGGTCATCTCAAAGGTGGTGATCGGCGTGATGGTGGCCGACTTGGGGGTCAAAGCCAGGGCGGACGTGGTGCCGCTATCCAAGCGGAACTGGCCGTGGCGGCTGAACAGCAGCAGCACGTTGGCAAAGGCCAAGCTGCTGACCAGGAAGTTGATCTCCCGGCCGCCAGTCGTCAGGTCAATAGGGTCACTATCGACCACCGTCTGGACGCTTTCAGGCCAGAAGCGGTCGTAGCTGTCAGCTGCAGACAGGATGACGTTCTCATCCGCCAAGAAGGCCAGGCGGTTACGGAACAGGTTGACGTTCTGGATCTTGCTGCCGACAAAAGTGGGCTCTGGCGCCGTGGTGGCATCACCGGCAATACGGGCAGACCAGTCGAACTTCTTGAAGGTGAAGGTGCCGTTGCTTTCACGGACCAGCACATGGGGCATGGTCGTGGCATCGAACTTGTAGACGATGCCTGGGGCTACGGCCTCCCTCCAGACACCAGGACCAAAGCCACTGCCGGCCGCGGCCTCAAACTTCACGTAGTAGTCGTCGGCGCCAGTGGTCTTGCTGCCTTGGATTTTGACCGTGAACCCATGCTCGGCAATGGTTGGCAGCTTGGTGATGTCGTTGATGGTGCCCTTGATGGCGCTGGTCGCCTCAGATGTTTTGGTGTCGCTGCTGGAAAGGGTGTAGGCGCCACCGTCGGCCTTTTCAATCCGAACGATGTACTCGGACGCAACGATGACGTAATTGGCCGTCCTGAACGTAATGGCAATGTTGTTCTGGATGTTGGCCGAGGCCGCGGGCGAGAAAGTCACCGTGGTCGACGTGACCGCAGTGACACGGGCCCCTTTGGGAATGGAGCCAGCAGCATCAGTCAGGTACTGGCCAACGACCACACCCGTGGTGCTGGCAAAGTTGATGCTGGTGGTGCTGTGGCCCGACGAAGAAGACGTCAAGGTCGTGGCCACCGGATTCAGCGACGTAGCAGTAGCCAAGAGGCCCGCCAGCTGGCTTGCGATGGTGATGGTGTCTGGAGTGCCGCTACCCACTGCAGGGGTCGTGTAGCTGGCCTCGGTGCCGTTGACGTTGATTCTGTAGGTGGTGCTGTAATCCGCCGCCTTGATGAACACCATGGACTTGGTGCCCCAGTCGGGAGACAAGTCGGCCGCCATGGCCACCGTCTTTTCCCGGTTCACGATGAAGGTGTAGTCCGCCACCGAGGCAACGCGAAACACGTTGCTGGGTTCACCCGTAATGTCCAGATAGCTGGTGCCATCAGGCGTGGCAACAGTTTTGACCGACCCATCCATGCCAAACACCTTGATGGCGTTGTCTTGGATGATCACCAGGTACTGGATCGTGCCGTCCCGGTCAACGATGGTGGTGAAAGGACGGTTGGCCCCGGCACTACCAGCGAACAACTTGCCGATGTTGTAGGCCGGAGGCCGCTTCTTCAGCCCTTCAACAGGGCTCGGCATACAGTTGACGACCTGCTCAGCCTGAGAAGCCAGGCGCAAGGCAGCCGGCTGCTGACTGATCCCATTGATCAGGTTGGGGATGGAGCTGCTGACAAGAGGCATGGCTCAACGCTGCAGGGCCCGGCTGGGCATGTAGGTCATAAATACGCCGGTGTGGTTCGGATTGCCACGGAGCATATTGTTCTGACTCACGTAGGTCTCCTCTTCCAGGAACAGAGCCCGTGCCTCGGCCTCAATGCCCATGTTGATCCGGGTCAGGTCTGCGCTGCCCAGGATGGATTCCTGCAGGTGCCGGCCAGCCTTAACGGCGATGTACTGGCGGGCGTGCTCAGGCAGCTCCTCCCACTCCAGCATGTAGGTGATGTCAGCCTTGAACTTGTCCGTGAACTGGTAGCTGTTGGCCCGGCGGTCGTAGAGCTTGCTGCCGCGCTGCACCACGTCCAGTGACGGGTAGCTGTAGGGATCGACCACAACCCGGCTGACGTTGGCTCCAACTGCCACCTCCTTGGTGACAGTGTCAGGAACCAGCTCCCGTTCGTAGTCGGTGTTGAAGGACCAGCCGTCGCTTTGCACCTTGCGGCTGACGTCCTTGAGCATTTCTTCGGCCTGTTGACCAAGGCCGTATTGGCCGTTGAGGCTGTTGATGGGTGCCTCTCCCATCATCTGGAGGATGCGGTTGATCGCTTCCAGGTAGGTGGTACGAGCCAGTGCCATCGGTCAACTCAGAAAGGGGAAGGGGCCCCGAAGGGCCCCCGGTAGAACCGCTCAGCTGGTAGCGGTGTAGATCTCCACGGCGCAGTCGGGGCGCAGGATGTTGGTACCCAGAGCCATCGAAGCAACCATGAAGGTGCCCTGCCAGAGGGCGTGGACGTCAGAGCCGGTCTGCTCCATCTTCAGATCCATCAGCTTCACGGTACCCACTGCCATCTTGTTGAAGGCAAGGGCGACAGAGTCGGTGAAGTTGGCGGTGTAGTCGTTCTGCTCACCGGTGGTGCTGGTCCGGTTGGTGGTGGGCAGGTGGTTCGACTTGAGGATGGTGATGCCAGCCACGCGCAGCACGGTGCCGTCGGCATAAGCGCCAGCACCGCCCCAGTCACGGTTGATCACGTTGGTCTCTTGGACGAGCTTGTAGTACTCGGCCGGAGCGAGCACGCAATAGCGGTCGTTCTCGGGGAGGTTGTTCTCGTCCATCTTCTGGGCTGCGCTGAACAGCGCAGTGGCCAGCTGAGCACCGGTGATCGCGGACTTGGAGGCAGCCACGATCTTGATGCGGGTGCCACCAGGCAGGTCGGTGTTGAAGTTGGTGGCAGTACGAGCGGCCTTGGCAACCATCGCAGCCACGTTCTTGTCAAACGTGTAGGCGAGAGCGTTGCCCATCTCGGTGGAGTAGGGGGCGCGCACGTCGTAGTGGTTCTTGGCCTCGTCGATGTCGGCCACGAACACGTTGGAGACCAGCTTGTCGTCGATCTTGATGACAGCCTCAGCGTGCTTGACCTGAGTACCCGTCAGCATGGTGCCGGGGGTGTGGTAGGCAGCGCTGTTGAGGCCAATCAGGGGGAAGCTGGCACTTTTGCCGGACGAAATGGTCCGCACGGTGTGCAGAGATTCAAAGATGGTCGCCTTACGGAAGGCAGTCAGAACCTCGCCAGCGAACACCTGGAGGAACATGGCGTTATCGCCAGCCCAGGTGCCGCCACCGGCGTTGTTAATGAGGCCAAGACGCGAAGCGTCAAAATTAGGGGCAGCCATTGCTGTACTCCTAGAGAAGTTGGGTTGTTACCCCGACCTCGCCTCCTTCCACTGGGGGTGTCCTCCGCAGAGGGCCGTCGTTTCCGTGAGAAGGTCTAGGTGACTGAAGTGTAGACACAAGGCAAGGCAATAAAAAAGGCCCCTTGCGGGGCCCGGGCTTTCCTCTCAATCAAAAGATAGAAGACCTGGCAAGACGTGCCTCAATCTTCCGTCTGTATGCAGGATCTGCCGCATAACGGGGATCCTTCATCGCTTCAACCAGCTGAGCCGTCGACTCAAACTTCTCAGCACTGCTCTTGGGAGCACGACCACCAATCAGCTTGGGTTCGACACCAGTCTTGGAGATGTACTTGGCGTGCAGGCCAGAGACGGCCATGCGCACAGCAGACAGGGTGCTGTTGCCAGTGACAATCTCGTTAAAACCGGCGACCTCTTCCTCGGAAAGGTTGTCTGCAGCCCAGGCCAGCATCTCGTTGTACCCCTTCTCGCCGCCGTATTCCTGCTTGAGAGCAGAAACCTGCTGCATGGTCAGGGCATTGTCCTGAACAGCCTTGTACTGGAGACCAGAGAGGTAGGCATCCACCATCTCCTTGGTAAAACCAGCGCCTTCCAGCTGTTCGTAGTCGTCTCCGGTTAGTTCACCCGTCTGTTGCCAGCGGGAGTTCATGTCGGAGAAGTCGATGCCAGCTTCATCAAGGCGGGAGCCGATGAACTCGCCGTAGATCTCCTTGGCATCGCCGGACTGAGGCTTCTCCTCCTCGGAGTCATCGGCTTGATCAGCCTCTTCCTCAGTCTCTTCGGCCTGACCACGTTGACTCAGCTTGCGCTGGGCCTCTTGGTAGGCCTTTTCCAGGTCCTCGACGGACTTGTACTTACCGGCCAGCAGCTGTTCACCCTGTTCTTCCTGCTCTTCACCCTCCGACTGGAGAGCTTTGAGCATTTCTTCGTTTTCTGGGGACAGTGCTGGGGCTTGCTGTTCGGTGATTGTGATGGGTTCAGGCATGAATGGTCTCAGATAATGGTGATCGAGCCGTCGTCGCCGTATTCGACGACAGGGGTCGGGGCAGGTTCAGCAACAGGCTTGGCCTTCACTTCGCCAATCACGATCTCTTCAGTGGGGCCGTACTGAGGGACGTCAGCCGGCGGGCCCTGAAGGGACACCGGGTTGGTTTTGGGCTGCTGGGAGGGCGTTGGGGACGGCTCCTGGGGCGGTTGGGTCGCTTCCTTCTGGGTACTGCGGGCCATAGGGGGCTCCTGGTTGGGTGTAGTTGGCGGCCACCTGTCCCAATGCAGGGGACTTGAGGCCGGTCATCAGGAGTTCACGCTGCAGATCCTGCTGACGCAGGTTGTTTGCAGCTTGGCTCTCCTGATCCAGCTGTTCTGCGGTCTTCACCAAGTTAGTGGTGTCGATGGATTCAGCCGCCGCAAGTCTGCGGAGAGCTTCATCCAGGTTCAAGTACTTCTGAGCGATCTCAGGACCCAAAGTCTGGGCAGCAGTCGTGATGAACTGCACCAGCTTGTTGCGATCATCGCCGCGGCCAATGGCTTCAAGGCCAGTCACAGGCTTGGGATTGACCAGTGCCTGACCGTTCTGCCCCTTAGGGAAGGGCGACAGCTTGCGCTGACGGCGCAGGATGTGCATCAGGCGCCGCACCAGGGGCAGTTGCAACTCCTGGGTGAGGATGGAATACAGGCCCCCGATGCCGGCTTCCAGCTCCTGTGACATGTAGCGAATCTCTTCGGCGGTCACTCGTTCCCCAGGGCGCTGGATGGCGGTGTTCAGCAAGAAGGCGAACTGCAAGCGACCTTCGATTCGGTCGATGGTGTTCTGCGCAATGCCCAGGTCCTGGCTCTTTTGGCTCTGAATGACCGACACATCAGCCGCATTGCCTTGGACGATGGCGCCATTGGGGGCATTGGCCAAGGTCCGAGGCCTGGTCGTGCCGTTGGGATTGACCAGGAACAGGATCTTAGCCGCGGCAGCAGCACCTTCCAGGACCGACTGATACAGGGACTCAAGGGCCAGCAGGTCGCCGTAGTACTCCTCGATGTAGGAGCGGCCGTACTCCTCGCCGTCGACACGGTTGAAGCGCAAGGGAATCCATGGAGCGACCTCCTGATCGCACATGCCATGGGTGCCGGGGATCTCCTTGTTCCTGGCCTCCTGCCACCAGTGGCACTTGCCCTGCTCAAACTCGACGTGGGTGTAAATCTTGACGGTCTTCTTGCTGCTGCGGCCGCTGGTGTATTCGCCCTGGTCCTCTTCGGGGTCCAGCTCCTCGTACATGGAGGCTGGCAAGGCGTCAGGGTAGACCTCCTCTTCAACCACGATCTCAGTCAGGTTCCCCATGGGGTCCCTGCAGACCACGAACTGGTTGAAGTGGATGACGCGCAGGCCCTCTTCACCGATGTAAAGGAGAACGTTGCCGCCCACCAGCAGGTGCTTGAAGGCTTCGTGCATGGCAGCACGGCCGCCTGATGTCTCAAAGACGGACATGACAGCCCGCTCAACCTGCACCAGGGCGGTGTCCAGCTCGGTCTTGATCTCAGGGCCAGCCTCTGCAACACGCAGGGCCAGGTCGTCGATCTCCAGCTTGAAGAAACTGGAGTTGGGCGGGAACAGGCTGATCAGCAGCTTGCTGGCCAGATAGTTCACGCCCCTGGCACCCAGGGATTGATAGGGGGTCTTGAGCCTGCCGCGGTCGTTGAAGCCAGCGTCAGGGATCAGGCCAGGGATTGTGACCTTGCTGCAGTCCCTGGCACGCTCTAAAAAGGCATCCCGATTACTGACCAGCTGGTGGTAGCGGGCAGCAGCAGTGCCCACCTCCTCCTCGTTGTAGGCCTGGCGTTGGCGGTCAACGCTACCGGTCAGGTTCAAGTCCATTGCCTTATGTGGTGGGAATGTTTAAGCCGCCAGTTGAACCAGTCCCTGGCACGACAAGCCCGCCTCGTGTCTTGCGAGCGACTGCAGGGCTGTTGGCAACCAGGCCGCCAGCTGCCACAGATTCAGATGGCAGGCCTTCGGCTGCTGGAACAACCCTCACTGAAGTTTTGGGCATTGCCATTAGCTGATTGCGGGCACGAGCCTGCTCGTAGCGAGCGTTGTACTCAGCAATCTTTTGGCGACCATCTGCCAGCTGCTGCTGCCTGGCCTGCTCCTCCTGGTGCTGTTCAAGAACAATTCGACCTATCCCGCCGCCCATGCACATGGTCATGCACCCGGAATGGTCAAGCCACCCACGCCACCGGCAATATCAGTGCGAAGACCGCGACGGCCAAGGCCACGGCGCATCGGAATTGCCATTGCAGCGCCAGTTGCAGTGGCAGCAGGTGTAGGCAGCTCGGCTGCAGATGCTGCCACTGTGGCCGTTTCTTGCGGGGCAGGCGGCGGAGGAGCTTCAGCAATGCGCTTCTGCTCTTCAGCTTGAGCTTTCTGCAGAGCCATCTGCTGCTCAAACTGAATGCGCTGCTGCTCCATCTGTTCACGAGCAATGCGCTCTTGCCGTCTGGATGCTTCAGCGGCTGCTGCACCGCCGTCACCACCGCCACCACCGCCGCACATAGGTCAAGCCTCGTCTTGTTGCTCAAGATAAACGGCCCGCAACATGCGAACCACCTGCCGTTGACCGGCATACATCCAGATTGCACGATCTGAGTCGCCAATGTCAGGGCATTGCTCAGGGATGGCTTCTTCCAGCCGTTTGATCAAGGCCTCGTCGATTGGCGGCCAAAGGTCTTCGTCGTTCACTTGTTCTTTTTCTTGGCGGTTTTGGCGGTTTTGGCGGAATCCTTGAAGGCCTTGGCGGTAGGGGCTCCCTTCTCGCCAGGTTTGCGCATCCGCTCGCCGGAACCAGCTTCGATGCGCTCCCGCTTGCGGTGGATGTTGATGTAGAGCCCGTCTCTGGGGTTGGCCATCAATACCCCTTCTTGCCGCCGCCCTTGCCGCCTTTTCCGCCTTTTTTCATGGGTCTGAGAAATCAGTAGTCCCAGCGTATCCGCGGTCGGCCAGGCCTGACACCCACATGAATAAACCCACGCGGCGCGCCGTAGCCCAAAGAATAGGGCCATGCCTTGTCGGCCCAGTCCTGCAGCGCCTTGACCGACATGCCATCCAGGTAAAAGTCGATGGCACCGGTGTCGGGGCTGTTGAACAGGTGTTCGCTCATGGTGGCCCCACCGACCTGGGCGTTGATTTTGGGAGGGCGGTAGCCGGATGTGATGATTACAGGCTTGCCGAAGTGGTCACGAGCCTTTTGAGCGAACTGACAGAGCAACGTGGCCGTGTCGCACTGGTATTGAGCGGTGAAGCGCCGTGCCTCCGACTGCAAGGCCAGCTCGCCGTAGGTGATGTTGGGTGTAATGCGGAGCGAAAAGGGGGACTGTGGCTGGAAATTGGCGGCCTTGGTCTCCGGGGCAGCGCGGTACAGCTCCGCGAAGTCATGCAACTGTGCCGGCGTGAGGGTCTGCTGCAGGGCGTTCCATGCAGCCAGCTGATGGCTGAGGCCCTTGAAGTGCTTGGCGGCATCAACGAGTCGAATGGTTGCCATGGCTCAAGGGGTCCTTTGGAAAGATTTGAACGTCCTTGACCTCAAAGGGCAACTGCTCCCAGATGTCGCAGCCCATAGCGATCTCCCACGCCATGTTCTCGGACGTGGCGACGACAACGGTCTGGAATGACCCTCCCAACTTGTTGCCACTGGGGGCAACGAAGACACCAGGCAGTCGAATAACCCAGGCCCTAGGCCGCCGTGGTGGGTCGAGCAGGTAGCCAGGTTGCTTTGCCATTGGCTTTGGGGAGGTCCGCCAGAGCAACCCCAAGAAACTGCGCGTCAAGAGCCCCATCAATATTCCCCATAAAAGCTTCCAGTTCGAGGTCCCAGAGTTCCGACTTTCTTTCTGCGATGGCACGGTCTTCGTCAATGGCAAGCGACTCGTTCCAATACTGAATGGCACCAGCGACAGCGTCGAGCCGGTCATCGTGCTGTAGACAGTTCTTATCGACGGTGATGTGGGTCAGCTGGTGGAACAGCTGGTAGCTGAGCTTGACCTCCACGGCATCTGTATCGCGGCCGCGGCTGTCGTTTTCAACGACTGAGCGGTTCACGATCAGGCGGTGCTGGTTCAGGACCGGCTCCAGGGCACTGATGATCCGCCGTTCCTTCTGCACGTTGGAGCGCGAGGTCTCAATGGTGCAGGGATGGTGGACCTGCAGGTGCGGCTTGAGGAGGGACTCCAGCATCCCCTGGCCAAACTGGTCCTCCAGGACGATCAGGTTGACCTTATGGCGCTTGGCGGCTTGGGCCATGCCCTCCAGGACCGGGTCGGTGTAGCCCTCGCGGTAGGCACCGACCTCCAGCAGGAACAGGTTGCCGTTGAGGTGGGCAACGATGGCAAATGCGGTCTCGTCAGCACCCCGACCAGAGGGGTCAATGAACATGACCACCCCGTCAAAGGGCAGCCAATCGCCGTGGATGAAGGCTGGGCGGTGGTAGTAGTCGCCACTGAAGCCAACAGCGGGCAGGTCAGTGATGCGGTATTCCGCTCCAGACGACCACACCAGCTTCTCGGGGGCATGGTCACCGACTTCCATGACCATGAGGTCGGACAGACGCAGCGGGAACCGCTCCAGGTCCGACAGGGTGGTATCCAGCTGGAACTGCAAGGCAAAAGCTGAACGCCCGTAGCTGACCTCCCGCTCCAGGAGGTCCATGTCAGAGAAGCGACCGGGGTCAACGGGCTTGCCTTTGAATTCAATGCACCCTTCTTGGACGATGGGGGCCAGCAGATCGCCGTACTTCTCCGGCTTCTCGGGGTACCTGGCTGGCCAGATGCGGGATGAGAAGCCCTTGTGGAGCAGCTTGTTGTAGATCGACTCCTCGGTCTGCGGTGTACCGAGGTACAGCACCTCCCCACCTGGCTTGAGGATGGCGTTGTATTCACCGACAGCTGAGAGCAGCTTCTCTCTCATGCCGACAGACCACGACGTCGTCGGTGTTTCGATGTCATCCGGGATGATCAGGTCCGCACGGGAACCAGTGATCTGACCAAAGATGCCCACCGACTTCACTGATGGGCTCTTGTCGGGCTTGGCGGGCCCTACGTCAAAGGCATGGACAGCAGCCCGCTGTTCTTCACGACGTGGCTCCAGGCACCTGAGCACCTGCATGTCACGGATCAACTGCAGACAGAAGGTGGTGAAGTTCTTGGCTTCTGCCCCAGAGGCAGAGTTGACCATGATCTTCTGCTGTGGATCCAGCCGTAGACGCCACAGGACAAAGGCCGCGGCCATCCATGACTTACCAACACCCCTGTAGCCCTCAATAATTCGCCGCTTGGGGCCGTGCTGCATGTAAGCAGCAATGTCCAGCTGGATGGGTGTGGGATCCGGTAGGCCCAGGTGCTTCCAGACGATGCAAAGGAAGTACCTGAAATCAGAGCAGTAGGGCTCAGGTAGGTCGTGCCAGGTCGTTGCCCGTTGGACCGTTGCCATTAGGCAAACTTCCGCACTGGCATCTGGATCACCTTGTCCAGGTCACCAACAGAAGCAACCAAATCCCCAAACGGCGTCCCTTCAACGGGCTGAGCACTGATCTGGTTGTCCTTGAGGAACTGCCGGAGGACATTCAACTCTGAACTGTTGATGGTGCCGTCTTGCAGCTTCTCCTTCAACAGCAATGCCAACCCCATGTGCAGGTCAGCCAGCTGCTCATGGATGTCGTTGGTGCGCTTGGTCATGTGACGACCTCTCCAGAAAGCTGAAGAGAGGGGAGCGACTACCCCTCTCTAACAGGCACCCACCACAGATGCACAGTCCCACTGTAGGTCACTCCCTTCGTAATCCACATACCTGTACCGGCTAGCTGCCTTTGCCCTCTCACTGGCCGGTCCAAGGACCTCCAAGGCCGCTCTCTGCGCTTCCAGGTGGTCAGGGTGCGTAACCCGATAACGACGCTTGTGGCTGCCCTGCCTTGTCGGCACCAGATGCAAGAACTGAATCAGCCCGTCATCCAGCAACAAGTCGATGGCCTTGATCACCGTTCCATTCGACATGTGGCACAGGTCAGCCAAGGCCTTATGCGACAGCACTGTCGTCCCACCACAATTCTTCCTCTGGTCATGCCATGCCGCTTCCCACATCACCCCATACACAGCCCCGCAAGCCTGACTCAGTGCCATCGCCTCCCTCATCAATGGACAGGCCCCAACCAGCAGTACCGACATCAAGGGTTCTCAGGAGTAGGCAGATATTAGATCCCAAGGCTTCCCAGGAGTAGGCAGACATAGATCCCAAGGTCCACCTAGGTTGCCCAACCACATGGGTACCTGGTTCGACCGTTGGCCGCTAACCACATAGCCACCATGGCTAGACGGCAACGATCCTCCCACCTTCCCCACACCCGTTTGGATACAAGACCACCTAGGTCACCTGCTTTTTGTTCGGAAAATCCGAGGGGCTTATGCCTAGTGCGGACGGCGTCGTCACCCCCCATGGGGGGTCACCGCCGGCCACCTGAGGGGCACCCTGGGGTACTTGGACAGGCTGGGGCACCCGCTGGACAGCGGGCAGCCCAGGCACCCCAAGGTGTCTTGTGTGTCCGCGTACCTGCAGTGAGGACAGGTGCGCGGACACACAAGACAC
>Ga0255064_1000026_pt1 | contig 30563 bp, 60 predicted proteins | sample Colum_Cont_RepB__2_FD_188463 | JGI IMG/M metagenome (GOLD analysis project Ga0255064, IMG submission 188463) | Freshwater microbial communities from Columbia River, Oregon, United States - Colum_Cont_RepB_0h | ecosystem: Environmental > Aquatic > Freshwater > River | place: USA: Oregon...
ACTATAGACAGAGAAGAGATGCTAAAAAAAGCAGACACTATGCTTGATGAGGATTACAAACTCACTCCTAAAAAAAGAAATAAAAAATGGATCATTCAAACTCAAAAGGTTGAAAAAATGGATAGAGAGATGTGTATCTGGGTAGCTTCTTATAAAGATTATTTTTGGACATAACATGAATATATTAGGAATAACATTTGGTAGCCATAGCTGTGGATTATCTTTACTTAAAGATGGGCAAGTTATTTTCGCCGTTGAAGAGGAAAGATTTGTAAGAGTAAAGGCATTTAAAGATTTTGAAAGAGATGTCATACGCTATCCTGGTTTGTGCGTTGCTTGGGCCAAGAAAAATTTTGCAAAAGAAATGGAAAATATTGATGTTGTCACCAGCTTCTTTTCGAAGAAGGATATTGACGTATGTTTAGACGCTTGCCATTTGAGCGATTTAAAAGAAAAAACTTATATTAAAACAAGCCATCATGAATCGCATTGTAATCTCGCTTACTATCTAAGCAATTTCCAAGAAGATGCGCTTGTAATATCTATTGATGCTAGTGGAACGCAGCATAGCGCTAAATTTTACATTGGTCAAAACGGCGATCTTAAATATATAGACGGCATAGATATAAATCACAAGTCTCTTGGCCACTACTATGCAATGTTAACAGAGCTTTTAGGGTGGAGAAGATTAAAAGACGAAGGTAAAGTAGTTGGCATGTCTTCTCATGGAAGATTTGACAAAAAATACTTTGAAGCTTTTGACAAAAGCATCACGATTAATGGTCTTAAAACAGACGAAGACAAGAGTTGCGATACTATTTTAGGTGGCGTTTATAAAGATTTTTATAATAATTTCTTTAAGACTAATGGAAGCATTTTCTTTTTTCACAGAAAAGCTGATCTTGCTTTTAACGGACAACTTGTTTTTGAAAATAAAATTCTCCAGCTTATAGATAATCTACATAATTTATATCCAAATGTGAAAAATCTTGCGCTTGCTGGTGGAGTTTTCGCAAACGTAAAATTAAATAAAAGAATTAACGATTTACCTTGGGTCAAAGAAGTTTTTATTGCTCCTCCTATGGGCGACGAAGGTTTGCCTTTAGGGTGCTGCTTGACAACCTATAAACAATTTAATCCAGACTTCAGACCGTTTAGAATAAACGACATGTTTTTAGGTGCAAGTTTTTCGGATCAAGATACAGAGCAGCTTTTTTGGGATAAGTCAAAATTTGATAGAGAGCCTTATAGCGACGATAAAGTTGCTGAAGAATTGGCTAACGGTAAAATTGTTGGCCTTGTTTGGGGAAGGTTTGAGCATGGCCCAAGAGCATTATGTAATAGAAGTATCATTGCCAATCCTAGTATTCCCGGTACTTATGACAGAATAAATAAGAAATTGCAACGCAATGACTTTATGCCATTTGCTCCAGTTGTCATTGACATGTTCGCTGATGAAGTTTTTGATGTAAAAAAATCACGTTATACTGCCGAGTTTATGACGATGCTTTATGACACTAGAAAAAATTGGATTTGCAAAATACCGGCGGTTGTTCATCCAATTGACCATACAGCTAGAATTCAAATTGTTACTCCACAAAGTAATCCAAGATTCTATAACTTAATCACTAAATTTGATCAAAAAACTTCTATCCCAGTTTTGCTAAATACCTCTTTTAATATTCACGAAGAGCCTATTATCTGCTCTCCAAAAGAAGGTTTTGTTCATCTTGGAAATGATGTTGTTGATTTATTGGTGGTAGATAACTTTGTTTACAAAAAGAAACAATGACCTCTAAAACTGTAGGTAAGATACTTTTTGCGCCATTTAGATTTTTGATTTGTATCCCACTCTTTTTTCTTGCTTCGTTTGTTTTTTTGATTGGACTTTGTTTTTATCAAGGAGCTTTGAAAGATTATTCTGAATCATTAAAATCTTTGTGGATATTTGCGTCGAAAGGTGGAGAATATTACAGCTAATGAAACCATATATATTCGTTGATTTGGACGAGACATTAATTCACACTTATGATTTTCACGAAATGCCGTGCAAATGTGCGGTGCCAGTGACGGTTGAAGAGGTTCAATTTAAAACATCCCTGAGACCCGGCGCAAAGGAATTTCTCGCTAAACTGCGTGAGATTGGAGAGGTTCGTATGTTGACCATCGCCACTTACGATTATGCAATAGAAATGAATCGGCTCTTTGATTTGGGTTTTGTTGAAAAGGATATTTATGCTCGTCACCATATTCAAGCCCCCACTATTGATTTAAAACCAGCAGAGTTTGTTTATTTATTTGATAATTTGCCGCTTAGAGAGAATCGCCGTAAGATTGAATTTTTGCGCTGCGTAACCATAAATAAAATTCCTAGCTACATTCAAGTTAAGGAATATCGTGGGGGTCAGCGCTTTCCTTTTGACAAAGAAGAAATTGACCGCTTAACTAAAGCTTTATATGAATCAAATGGAACTACTACAGAGGATACCGAAAGAGCATTATACCACTCACGAAGGGAAACAGATTAAAGTAGGAGAACTGCTTGCAATTTTAAATGAAAAAAATACTAGTAATGGGTCTTCCCGGCGCGGGCAAGACAACCCTATCAACAGAACTGGCAAAGCTTCTAAACGCAGTTCACTTCAACGCAGACGAAATAAGAAAAGAAATAAATAAAAATCTTGGCTTTTCTCCAGAGGATCGTATAGAACACGCCAAAAGAATGGGTGTTTTATGTGACATTGTGACTCGCTCTGGTCAATATGCAATTGCGGATTTTATTTGCCCCACACCAGAAGCTAGAGAAGCTTTTGGGCTAGAGAATACATTTGTTGTGTTTGTAAACAGAAAGCCAATTAGAGACTTTGCTGACACGACCAAAATGTTTGTGGCTCCAAACAAAACCCATGTTGTGGTAACTGACGATGGATCGCCGCTTTATTGGGCAACCAAAATCAAACAATTATTAATTCCAACGTTTAACAGCAAAGCGCCAACTGCTTTTATGTTAGGGAGATATCAGCCATTTCACGATGGTCATAAAAAATTAATCATTGAAGGAATCAATAGAGTTGGGCAAGTTTGCATTGCGATCCGAGATACCCAAGGAATTGACGAGAAGAATCCCTTTAATTTTGAGCAAGTTGAGCAGAATATTCGCGCGGCTATGCACGAATACGATGGCAAATACTCAATTGTTAGAGTGCCAAACATAACTAATATCTTTTACGGTAGAGACGTAGGGTATAAGATAGAAGAGATTGTGCTTGATGAAAGTACTCAAAATATATCAGCAACTAAGATAAGGTCAGAAATTTTAAAATAAAAAAATGAAACTAGATACTAAAAGTGAACGTTTACAGTTTGCACTAATGATCTTAGCAATCATTGCGGATGTTGCATTAATAATTAATATCATTCACCATTGGTAAAATAACCTCCCCCGGTTTCCCGGTTCTCTCAACCAAAGAGAATTGGGGAATTTTCCCCATTTTCTATAAATGGGGGTGGGGGGTGTAAATACCACTGTGAAGAATAATAACGATCTAGAAACAGATTGGTTAATTATTTTTCTTATACTGTGCCTTACTTTAGCTTTCCTTGCTATAGCCAAGAAGTAACGTCTCATACATTGCGCATTAACCCCCGATATTGTTCTATATATAGCACTTCTCTGTGCATTATTAAGACAAGATCGAATAATTATTAAGATATATAAGAATAAAGAGAGAGAAGAAGCATTTTAGGATAGGGAAAATTGAAGTAGAGCGGATTAAATACCACCCCCCCCGCGCGCCCGCAGGAAACGCGGGTCGCGTTTTTAAAAAATGGGGGAGGGTCTCGCGACCCTCGCGCATCACTTGCTCGGATAGTGTCCGAACTTGTCCTTGAAAGTCCAGAGCGCATCGCCCCAGAAGTCTTCGTCATAAGAGAGCAACCAAGTGGTTGCTTTCTTTGCTCGCTTTGCATCGCCGCCGCAATCGGCAAGGCGAATCGCGAACACGTTTGCAGCGACTTGCTGCGAAAATTCCGCATCGGTTGATTGGGCGTTAAGGCCCGCAATCACTTGGTTCCAGAAGTTGTTTTCTTTGTTGTTTTTCATGCTGCTAAGATAGCACACGCGCACCGCATTGCAAGGAATTTTTTATCTTTTCTTTCGCCCTTGCGTAAGTAACGCAATGGCAAGGATTAAGAAAAAAACTAGAGGGAAAAGCTCGGCGGTCATAGGGTTGCCACCACCACAAACCCCGTTGCATCTTTTTTGCCTGCACCCTTTGCCTTGAGGCCAACCACCACGTTGCGCTTGTCAAGGAAACGCAAGTCACTTTCGTCACCGTTCACCACAGGAAACCCTTGCCACGTTGGGGGAAGGTAGTTCGCGAACACTACCGCAACGTTTCCACCTGCGCGCAATACGTCAACGGCTTGCGCTTCGTTGCTTTCGCTGCGCGAGAAAGTCAAATGGTAGTTCGAAGGCATTGCGCCCTTAGCAAATTGCAAAGCACGAATAGGTGACTTCGAATAGTCATAGAACTGCACAGAGGGAAACGCAGCGAACACGCCCAGCCGCTCCCATGCAATGTCACTTGTTCCGTTCAAGCGAACACAAGCCTTCATTCCCTGCTTTTCACAGTTTGCAACGAATGCGCGAATGTCAGCGAAGAGAAGAGCCTTGAAGGTAGCGAAGTCATCGAAAAATAATTGTGTGCGCCGAATGCGCGCTTGCTGCACGTTGCTCATCTTGCCACGCCCAGCCGTGTAAAGGCACGCGAGGGTGCATCCGACAGAGCGATGCGTGCAAACCTCGCCACGCCCAGCTTGGCGCGCTGGCGCAAGGTACAGAATCGCCGTGAGCCATCCGAAAGCCTCGCCCTTGCTAGTCTTAGCGTCCGCGCCAACCGATAGGAGATTTAATTTCATGCGAATACCTTAGCACGCCCACGCAAAAAAAAAAGAAAAAAAAATCGCATTTAAAAATAAAAAAAGCTTGACACGGTTTTTTGCGCGCATCGAAAAACGGCGGGAAGCATAGCACGAACGCGCAGAAAGTCAAGAAAAAAAAAATCAGAAAAAAAATAAAAAAAGGGCTTGACAGAGGGGGGTGGCCGGGCCGGGCCCGGTCAAATTTTGTCAAGCAAAAAAGCGTGGAAAAGTGAAAAAAAAATCCACAAAAAAAACCGAAAAAAAACTTGCGTGCAGCTGTTTTTCCTCCATACTCTGCATCATGAAAAACGAACTAAAGAAAGGTCACCTCTACTTTCACCTCAAGAATGCTCGCGTTGAGCGCATCGTCGCGATCAACGGCAAGACGATTGAGCATCGTCACCACAACGTTGCCAGCGTGTCCAAGGCGAAGAGTTTCCGCCTCGCGACTCGCGAGGAGGTTCTCGCCTACCTCGGGAAATAAAAAATCAGAAAAAGCGAAAAAACGCTTGCAACTCTCCCTTTCTCTCTTATCCTGTCTCTCATGAATAACTACTCAATCAAATGGACCAGCGGTTTCGTCCTTAACATCTCCGGTTGCGTTTTCACCGTTGCGGGAACGAATCAGGTTTTGCAAGATTTCGGCTGCGCCAACGGTATGCCGAATAGCTGGTTTCACCAGTTCAAGGGCATGAAGGAATACCAGTTTGAAGTGGGGCGTTGCCTCACCCGCTACGTCGTGCCAGAGGCTGGCATCACTTACACCATCGACAGCTCGGACTAAATAAAAAATCAACCCTCACTTTTTTTCAACATGATTGCCAAATATACACTCAAGAACATTTCCCTTGCGTCTGAACTGACTGTTAAGATGCAGTTCGCCGTGATTCCCTCGACAATTCCTTATCAATACCACGACGAAATCCAGAAGTGGATGCGCGAGATGGTCCGCAAGGCAGAACAGAATGCGGAGATTTATGCGGAGGAAAAATTCGGGAAGATTTAATATAGGGACTATATAGTCCCCCTGTTGTTTATATAGTGTTTTATATAGCGCTATATCAAACCGGGCCTGGCCCGGCGAAATCGTGTCAAGAAAAAAAAGAAAAAAAAATCGAAAAAAAAATCGCAGAAAAAAGTTGACCGCACCAAAAAAAGTTTCATTCTCTCTCTCATGAACCTGATCAACCTGTTCCCCCGCTCTGCTGCTGAAGAAATCGCTGCTCTCTCCCCTGCGGAGATTGCCGAGATGGAGGCGTTTTTCGCCTTCGTGGATTCCGTGAACGATGAGGCCGAAGCCGCTTGGGATCGCTTCGCGGCGGATGTCGATGCGGGGGCGCGGTAAGCGCCCCTTTTTTTCTTTCACTTTTTTCTTTACCTGCACGAATTTTTTCTTACTCTTATCCCCATGAATCAGATCAACCTCGCTCTCACCCTCACCGAAGCTTCCCTCGTTCTCGCCGCGCTGCGCGATGCCGCCGACGCGATGAACGCGCCGCAGCTGGATGCGGTCATCGACACCCTACAGGCGTCCTACAACGCCGCCCATGAGGAGCCGTTTGACGGCTTCCGCACCGATGCGGAAGCGGATGCGGATGCCCTCGCGTCTGCGGGTCACGGCACCGACGAGGACTACGGGTCCGCCCACGATAATCACGACTACCCCCCAGAAGGTGACCATCACTACTACTCCCCCTTTGAAGACGACGGCTATTGATATAGCCTCTATATAGGGGACTCTACATCCCTTTATATAGTGTTTATATAGCGTGTGGGGAATTTTCCCCAACCGGGCCAGGCCCGGCACCCCCCTGTCAAGCTTTTTTTCAAAAAAAATCGAGCTTCATTTCCAAATGAAATGTTCCACGACGCGCAGAATGTTCCACGCTCCAAAAAAAAATTTGAAAAAAAAGTTGACCGCACAAAAAAAATCGTCATTCTCTGAGACATGAAAACAACCAACACCGAAACCACCACCAAGGTCACCGTCACCGAGAAGGCCATCACGAATCTGATCGCGAATGTCGAAATGACTTACGTTCCCGATCACTGCATGGCCACCCGCACCATAAAGGTGGGCGAAATCGTCGCGAAGCGCGAAAGCGACGCTGGTTGGTACGCTCCTTGGGCCTTCGAAGGCAACCCCGTCGAAAATTTCCGCGTCGAAAAACTTCTGGTCACTCGGAAGATCACCACCGAAATCACCACCAACGTGATCGAATAAAAAATCTGAAAAAAAAATTTGACTTCACGGATTTTTCCGTCATTCTCTCCTTCATGAAAAACTACCGCTGGTCTTCGATCATCATCGCGCAAGGGGAAAACTGTGAAGCCGCTTGGAAAGCGTGCCAAGCTCGCGCCATGAAAAACGACGTTTTCCAAATTGTCCCCGCTACCTTCACGGAGTACATCGTCGAATTTTCCTCCGCGAATCGCACCGTTTTCCGCTGGTTCAAAAAGTGAAAAAAAGTTGTTGACGAAACAAAAAAAATCTCCACACTCTCTCTCATGAACAAAAACGAAATCAAAGAAATCTACCTCAAGGGTGCGATGAAGAATCTGCTGGGTCAGATTGAATTTTATCTCCCCGCCAACGTGAGCCAGAAGGCCACCCGCGAATTCCGCGAGCGTCTCAACCGCGAGCTTGCCGAGATGGAGCAACGCGCCGAAGCTTACGCCACCAAGGTCACCTCATGAAATCAGTAAATGAAAGACAATTCGCCTATCTCCTGCAAAAATATGAATGGAACACCGAGCTTGTGGAAAAGCATCTTACTTTACGCGGTTTTTCGCGTGTTACTGCTGACGCTGCTTTTTGGGGCCGTCTCATCGCTGCGGGCGCAGAGCGCCACGGTCAGCGTCTCGCGTGGGGAGATTGTTGCGGCGACTCTGATCTTGGAAGCGGGTGGGGAGGCTGATCCCCGCGCAATGGCGGCGGTTCGCGAGGTGATCGCGAATCGCGCCAAGAATAAAACGGAGCTTGCCGTTTGCCTTGCGCCGAAACAATTTTCCTGTTGGAATAAAATTTCAGTTGAGCGCGGGATTGAAATCGCGAAGCGTCATCCGAAATGGTCCCACGCTCTCGCTTTAGTTAATCAGAAAACGAATTATACTAGCGGCGCGACTCACTATCACGCCCAAAAAGTTTCGCCAAGTTGGGCGAAAAAGCTTGCCAAGACGGTCAAAATCGGACATCATATCTTCTACAAATGAAAAACGGTCAACTGTGGTACAATACAAGGACGCGCCGAGTCGAGCGCGTGATTGCAACGGGGCCGCGCGTCTGCGCGACTTCTTTTCACCGCGAGGATCTTGTGGGGTGGCCCAACTCTTACTTGCGCCCCGCCACTAGTGCGGAAGTACGAGAATACCTTGACGGCACGGAAGGTCGTCGGTCTGTAGTAACTACAGAGGGGCGCTTGGCCTACGCTTGATTATATAATTTTTTCTGTGGAATAGTACGCAAGGAGAGCTTGCGGCATGGGGGAGTTTATGACCTCTTCATTAAACACCACGGAAATTATATAGCGTTTATATAGGCACTATATAGTGTTTATATAGCCGGGCCGGGCCTGGTTGGGGAATTTTCCCCAATATGCCCATGTCAAGCTTTTATTTGATATTTATTTATTTGCTGATTGTTATTTTGCTGTTGCGTCTGCTGATTTTTTAATCACACTCTTAACCATGCAACTAACCAAACGATGCCAATTCAACGGGCAAATCTACACGATGGATTTCCCCACGATGACTGAAGAGCAATACGCTACGGCTTTGATGAAATGCGATCTTGGCACTCTGATTCAAGAAGCATTTTTTTTCTTGACCGCTGATGAGCGCGAGTTCATCATGACTGGTACTCCTCCCCATGTCTGGGAAGAAATGTTTGCTGAACAAGAATCATGAAAATCAAAACTGAAGTCTACTTTAACCTGCGTAAGCACATGCTGTCGATTCGTGTCAATGGTAAGGTGATTGCCCATGCCCCTGCCATTACCCTCGACAATCCCACGTTCCATGTTAGTGAGGCGGGGCGGCAGCGCGTGCTGAAGAACAAGCGCAAGAATGTTCATGCGTGGGTGCGCGGAGATTGGGACAATTATCTCCGCACAAATTGCACCACAGTAATCCCCGAAAATTCTGTTGAAGTTACTTACAATCCCTACAAGTATTCCACTTTTGTGCTTGCAAAGGATGGGTCGCCAATTAAAAATGCCCGTTACGTTGCCATCTACGGGAAAAGAATCTTTGCTCAACTATGAAACCAATGATTGAACCTACCTACGCATACCTGCGCGGTGTGCTTGATGCTTACAACAAAGGCTCGTATGATTACGAGGCCGTGAAGAAGATGAACAGCCCCAACGCTGGCAGCGATTACAAGGCTGGTTACGACAAGGGAATGACAATCTATTGCGACGACAATAATCTCGACACGGAAGAGCATCTGAACTACTAAACCAAATGAATCTCGACAACCTAATCACTAACCTTGAATTTAGGATTGCTTTTGCCGAAACTAATCTCCGTTACATTGCCAGCGAACCACTCTATGAGCCTCGACGCGAAGAGTTGCGCGAATTCAATCTAAAAGTGATCGAAGACACTAAGCGCGAATTGGCCGAAGCATTAAAAAAGCAACGAGGTCAATAAAAAAATCGGAGTTTTGCTGTAACTTTTTGGTTGCAGCTTGGCCTCCGGGCCAGGCCCGGCGAATGCGTGTCAAGCAAAATCTCTCTCCCAACTAAAAATAAATTCAAAAAAAACATTGCACACGGCGCACACTCTGTCATTCTCACTCTTGCTGACGGGGAGAAACCAAAGCCGTGAAGACTCCCTAGTCACTCATCACATAGGAGATGAGCAGCGCGGCTCCAATTTAGTTCTTTAAGATTTTTAGAGCATCCGGTCAACACTCCAGTAGGGTCGCTCCCTGCGTTCTAAAGTCAATTGTTCTGGCACCCGCGAAGTACCAGAACAAGAGACGCCGAGGAGAGTGCTAGCTCTAATCTTTTTTGCAATGAACCCAAAGATAAGGCGGGGGTTGGGCTGACCCAACACTAGCGCGTGAAAGCTCGCGCCATTGCATTTTTTTTCTTGCTTTTTTTAATTCTTCAACCATACTGACAGCACGATGAACGACCTTCACCTACTCCCTCCTCAAGCTGACATTGACGCCGCATTTGAAATTGAAAAGAATGTGGGGCAGAATAATCGCAGCCTTTACTTGGACTACATGAACAATGTTCCCATGTCTGCGCGCAAGACACCGAGAGAGTTGCGCGATGGCTGTATGCTCGCTCAACTTTTTAAAAATAATACTTGACGTTTCTGAATTTTAATTCAAACTGCTGCCATGATCATTGCTGACACTCCCTCTGCTATTCTCGCATACCGCCTGCTCGCTATGAAAAGCGCGCTGAAGCTTGAAACTCTGGGACTGAGTAGTTCTCGCGGCTCAGTCTCTAACGATGTCCGCTACCTGTGCGGCTCCCGCACTCGCGACAAAAAGAAATTGCTTGCCGAATTCGAAAATCATCTCAAGCATCACGGCTTCCTCAAATCATAATACCATGAAACTCGTCATCAATAGAACCGACATTATCGATGTTTTCGCCGCCAAGAGTGGGCTGGAACCTCATCAGATTGAAATCGACATTGTGTCCCAGCCTATTGTCCCTTCGTTTCCGAAGATCAATTCGCTTAACGATGTCGAAGTTCGCACCGCAATCGCATCGATTTTCGATGAAGCTATGAACATTCAAGACCAGTATCGCGAGGGCAAGACCGTTTGCCCTAACAAAATCAGCCTCATCAAAGCGGTTCGCACTCTCGTCCCCAACACCTCGCTCAAGGACGCAAAGGATTATGTAGAGAACAATCTTCTTGATTATCGACGCTCGTTTTAATATATAAAGTCTGGTTGATATAGCGCTATATAGAGTGCTGTATCAAACCGGGCCGGGCCCGGCAAAATCGTGTCAAGCTTTTTTTTCAAAAAAAAATTCAGCTGAACGCAAAAAAAAGTTTGCAAGTGCGATTCCACCCTGTAGACTGCTCCCGATGAATAAAGATTATCCGATTATGTACGGTTCCATGCGCGGCGCTCTGACGAGCATCGCTTTCATTCACAAGATTCCTGGTATCGAAATCAAAGACGCTGCCGCTTTTCAGAAGTGGCTCGACGAAAGGGCCGACGATACGGACCGCAGCGCTGCCGAATTCGCCGCGAAAATTAATGGAAAAAGTTCTTGAACTTTGCCCGAATCTCTCCAAACTTCTTTTCCTCAACCTCAACCAAATAAAAAAATGAAGAGCGTAAACCTCCATGTCTGCGGCGCAGACAATTCCCAAATCAGCCTTGCCGATCTCGCCAAGGTTCCGACTCCCAACGCTACCGAAACGTATCAGCCGATCCCTCACGCGGATCTCGTTTCGATTTTCCGCGAGCAGATGAAGCTTGCGGGTCTCGCGGTCAAGCAGGAACTGCACACGACTGCCCGTTTCGGTCAGCGTTACTTCGGTCTTTTCGAGATCGACATGGGCAAGGCTGGCTCGTCTGGCACGGTTGTGGGTCTCCGCAACTCGCACGACAAGTGCTTCCCTGCTGGCTTCTGCGCTGGCAATGCTCCGTTCGTTTGCTCCAATCTCGTTTTCCACAATGAGATTGTGTTCGCTCGTCGCCACACGACCAACGTGCTGCGCGACCTGCCGCAAATCGTTTCGCGCGGAATTGGCGCGCTCTCCGATATGTGGAACAAGCAGGAGACTCGCGTCGCCAAGTACGAGCAGACGCCCCTGACGGATGACGAGGCTGGCACTCTCATCCTGCGCGGGTATCGCGCTGGTGCTGTTGGCAAGACGATGATCGCGGATGTTCTCGACCAATGGGAAAAGCCCGCTCACGAAGAGTTTGCCCCGCGCAACCTCTGGTCCCTGCACAACGCCTTCACCGAGGTGTACAAGGGCAACTTGATCGCGCTGCCCAAGCGCAGCCAAGCCTTGCACAGCATCCTCGACCCCTTCGCGGGTCTCAACCTCACGGTTGACCTCAAGCCCGAACCCGTAGCGGTTTAATACAACGAGGGGCGGTGATCCCGCCCCTCTTTTTTTGTGTTATATCAAATCCTTTTGCTCATTATGCTGTTGATTATAGTGTTTAGAAAAAAATGCATTAAATAATATAGCGTCTTGCCCGCCTATATAGTGCTGTATATAGCGCTATATAGAGCCGGGCCTGGCCCGGTTGGGGAATTTTCCCCATTTCTTTAACCGGGAACCCGGTCAATTATATATTTATTTACTATTAACTCGTTATTGATTCACCTTTTATTTATTTATATAGCGCTCGTTAATGTTACGTTTCCTCCCCACTTGTATATAAGTACCGAGGTTTTGTAACAAATTGTTCTACGTGGAACAATATTAAATGTGCGTGATTTCAGTATGCGCACCCCACTGCCAGTTTTGATGCATCACCACTCGCTACCCACATCGATTAGAACCATGCGTCCTTTCGGTCATGGCAACTTGATTCACGATCCTAAGCCTTGTCCGTGTGCAACAAAAATAGAAAGTTTAATGAGTTTGATACTCTTTATGCTCAACTTCCTCAAATTGGAATGCGGTAGCGTCCCCATAGTCTGCACAATCACGGAGGTAATTAAGCAAAACTTTATATGCATCCTCCTCTGTCTTAGCTGTGATATCGTCTACGAATTGTACTCGGAATGTTTTCATACAGTGTTAAAAGGTAATTCAGTTTGATATTGTTCCCATTTCTGTTCAGCAGCGTCCCTATCGACGTTATCCAAATCGATATCAATAATCTCTATGTCAATGTCTACGGAGGATCGAATCCCCTGTATCATGCCACCTTCAATCCATATTGCAACTTTATGTTTTTTCATATTAAATAGGCGGGCCACCACTGTCGCAGGTTGCCCAGTCGCGTTATGTTTAACGATGTCGATACTCTACCATAACCCCAGCTTTCGTCAAGACTTTTTCTGAAGATTTTCCAGAACTTTTGACCCTGCGGCAGTTAGCTTGCGCGAGCCTTCGATCTTCATGTACCCTTTCTGAAGCAGGAAGATTTCAGAGTCGCGCTGGAGCGAGGAGCGGCTCATGCCAGTGATGGCCGACAGCATATTGAGCGAGCAGTCCCCACGGTCCTTGAGAGCGCGTAGGATTTGAATCTCGGTGTTGTTAAGACCAGACGCATTGATGCCAATCTTGTTGCAAAGATCAGTCCATTCTTTGACACCAAACTCTTTGATTGCTTTGGTCTCGCAGTAGAGTTCAATCTGCTTTGCGCGCTGCACGGAAGAGCGAGCATTGCCACGAACTGTGGAGGCGATCTTCTCCAACACATCACCCTTGAAAGTGATGTCAGGGAGCATCTTCTCTACGATCTTAGCAACATCCGAAACTGTGTACGGCTGGAAGTCAACAGGCGTGAGGCGATCTTTGAGCGGAGCAAACAGTTTGTCAGCCTCAGTAGTCGCAAGCATAAAGCTCTGCAACTTGAAGTTGAACTCGTACATACCGTCGCGCCAAGTGATCTGCTTCACATCTGCCTTCTCGGTATTGAAAGCAGAAAGAAGTACAGTCATCAAGTCCTTGGGGAGCGCATGGCATTCGTCCAGTAGAACAGTAACCTCGTTGCCTTGAATCACTGGAGCGAACACTTGCTCAAAGAACACTTGCGCGTTCTTGATTGTGCCGCAGTTGATTTCAAGGAATGAGCGAGGCGCACCGTCCTTGGCGTTAATGCCACGCGCAGTCTCCTTCGCGAATTCGGTCTTGCCCATTCCCTTCGCCCCTGTGAGCAGGAGGAAGGGAAACTTCTGGGTCTTGGAGAAGGCGTCGAGGTAGAACCCCAACTTCTTCTTGACATCTTCTTGCCCGACTAGTTCAGCAAAACGTTTCATATTAGTATAGGATTAGAGCTTGGAAATCTTGAACTCTACCTTCGGGGTCGAGTCCTCACCTTCAGCTTCTTGAATAGTGCGCGAGATCGGCTGGATTGTCAAGCCCATCTTTTGAAGCCAGACACGCGACACGGGAATGGCGCTGCTGGTGCCAACGAACTGGTCAAGGTCAGAAAGGCTGACGTTGACGAAAGAGGTCGAACCCGCAGGGCGACCACGACCACGCTTAGTAACGGTAGATGTGTTATTCATACGAGGGAGAATGTACCACATTTTAATCACTCGTCAAGCGATTTTCCGAATTTTTTTCAAAAAAAATCACCCCAAGATTTCTCAAGGGGTGAAGTGACGATGGCTATTTTTAATTAATTTTTAATCCTTCTTGGCTTCAGTATCTTTGTTGGTTGTATCTTTGGGGGTGCTTTCGGTTGCCATCTTGGAGACCTCCTTGGAGGTCGCTGCGGTTGGGGCTGCTGGTTCATTTGACGCCTTCTTCCTAATGAAGAAGAAATATCCTACAGTTAAGATGGACCCTACCATCAGCAGAACAATCAAAACGAAAGCAAAAAATGGGTGAATTGGCGGGCGATTAGATGGAACTTCCTTTTCAACTACAGGGGCCAACTGAATAACATTTGGCGTTAAACTAGCCCCTTCCGAATCACCTGATTTTTTGCGTTGAATATGAGCATCAATCGCCGCATCTAACTCCTTATTTGGTTCAGTTGCGTTCGCGTTTGATTTTTTAATATTTAATAAAATCTCGTTCGTCTTTTGGTCTACAATTAAATTTAAATCTTTTTCTTTTACCATCACATACTTATCTGCATTGAAGATTACTTGTGGTGGTTTATTTAGGGCAACTTCATTCGTGTTTGGCTTATTTACCGGGATCGCGTTCGTCTTTGGGCTTATAAATACAGGGGCATTTTTACTAATTGTTTCTCCTTTGCTATCTGTACGAGAATTTTTATTCAACCCGGCACACCCGGTTAACAATAAAATCACTAGTATATTTAGCCCCACTCTACTCATGATTGACTATATTTACACTTTGTCAAGTCATGTTTGAGCTATATATCAAATATCTATCGTGTTCTTTTTCATATTTTCTCTTACAGTTTTTGTGATAGAATGTATTGACAACAGGCTCTCTCTATGTTGTAATAAGTTCTTTAATGTCCCATTACAGTAGCCCACGAACACAACTACTGTTGTGATCGCTGCCAGCGCCGCTGCAATCGGAACAATAACAAACAAGAATAACACTAATATAAGGGAGAAGGATGACAATCTAGCTAATAGCATAAAAGTTTATTTAAAATTGCGAAAATGAATTAAAATGAATAAAAAATGGGGCCGAGCAGGTAGTAATCCAACTCTCACTAATCTTTAACGCTTTCTTTCTCCTGTTCTTTCTCTTTATCTATCTGTTACCTATCTCTACTCTTCTTTTGTCTTAGTCTTGTTGAAAATACTACCCTGTTTTTCTTACAAGTCAAGCCCTTTTTTGGGGCTTTCTTTTGGTAGTGAATGCTTGAGGCTTTTTCACTGCTATTTCGACCTTAGAATCCTTCAGTTTTTTGGATAGCATTTCAGCTTCAGCATGGTGGTACTGTTCCATTAACTTTTTGCTCCTGTTTTCTTCGTCCAAAATAGACTTACGAATTAAAAATCCAGTCAAAACAGTAATAAAAATTACCCCGAAACACTGTATTAAAAATTCCCATTGCATCTCAACCCCCCGTTTTAAATTAGATTAAACTCTACTTTGAATTACCCTTTGAGCTTTCTGAATTACCCTTTGAATTACCGTTTTGATTAATTAAATTATATAAAACCTTAACGCTTTCCTTCAATACTTCATGTTCTTCAGCGGTTAAACGAGCTGATTTATAAATTGCGACAAGGTTTTCTAAAGCGACTTGAGGAGTGATATTCATAAAATTAATTCTTCTTTTTAAAGAAACTGAATCCGTTTCTCTGGATTGATCTGAAGATAAAGTAAGGGAACCAAATAATCTTTGGAATTTTAATTACCCTAACATTAGGGGCGTTGATAAGCTGGGGTTTTTCGCCATCCCATACCCTTACCGTCACTTTGCCGCCACCTTTAAGATTAACGTTTTCTACGATACCATTGCGAGTAGGTGGTCTAGAAGGTGTCCAGTAGTTGTCGTATTGCCCGATTTCAATTGTGTATTCGCTGCCTTTGCGATCAAATATAATGTTTTTTAAATGCCAACCATTAACACTTCCTTTGATTGTAATCCCATTTTTTAATGGATAAAGAGTCAAATCTTGGAAAACATAATTGGTGCCGCGAACAACGTCAATGCAGTCTTCTTGCCCGCCACAAACCTCTACTCCTTTTACCAAAACATTCTGGCAATTGGAGAACTTCATAACGTCGTCATAAACGCTCGGAACATCAGGATTGCGCCAAGCATCTATGATTAGATCTTTTTCTTCTACATATGATTTAAAATTATTATCTTGTTTCATTTTGAAAAGTTTGAGTTTTTACGAGCAGCTTCAATTTGTTGCAAGTTGCACGAAAGCTCAAGCTGAACAATGTAAGCCTCTAACAATTTTACTTTGCTTTTAAGCTCTTCTACTTCTGAAAGTAGTTCTATCCCGTAATTAGCTGGAACTAGCGAAAATGACTGCATACTAAATATTAAATTCTATCTGCCGATCTGCAACAATTTCTTTAGCAATCCATCTTAAATTTTCATTCTCGTCATTGATTTTGTAACTGCCGTTCATCATTTCTGGTTTGATTGGAGTGAGTGCAGGAGATCCGCAACATCCGCAACCTTCGATTTTGATCCCATACTTGTTTGACAGAACTGTTAGTTCAGTTAAAAAATCTTTAATATTCATTTTAAAACGATTCGGTCTATTTCCTTTTTCATCCAATCTGGTAAGCAACTAGGAATGTACCCATGCGGCGCATCTCCTCTGGAATTCAGCACAACTGCCGCACCAAGATATGCCAGCGACCTAACTCTTTCGGGGTCAAGAGTTTCGCCGTCATTGTGCGGGAAAGTGCATAAACAACCAATGTCCTCGTTCATTTCCGAGAACATCATTGGGTAATCTATACCTTGTAAGTAATATTTATCGCAGCCCATAACTATATTTTATTTTGTAAGTTGTCGTAATCCACTAAAGAACAAAACTCATGATCTGTTTCTCGCATTTCTTTAGCCATGCGTGCAGCGAGTTCTCTTAATTCCTCCCGATCTTCACGCAACAAGATGATTTCGCTTTCGGCAAACATGAATTTCTCCCGCAGCGCGGCATTTTCGCGCTCTAGTTCGCGGCAAAAGTCTGCAAGCGGCGCAAGCCGCATTCCTTGGGAAACTGCAAACATCACCGCGTCGTCCGTTCTAGGTGTACAGTTGTCGCTCATGGCTGGGCCTTTCTCGCCGCGTCGATGGCGTCGCGGAAATGCCCGGCTCTAATAGATGTCTCGTCGGCAATACATGCTCGATAGGGCGGCGTTCTGCGATAGATACTGCCAGAGTTTGCTTCTAACCAATCCAAGCGAAAGCTATCTGCTCGTAGTCGTGCAATTTCTCTTTCGTAAAAGCCGGCCTTTACCTTCAGGTCATTGATTTCCTCACATGCAATCCGAAGGTGATTCCGTTTTGCTTCTATCTCTGCTTTAAGTTGCTTTCTGAGGTCATCGCACTCTGCAATGTACCAGTCGATGTCGCGCTGGTTTGGTTTCGTCGTTGGTAGTGTCATTTGATGTAATGCTTGGGCGTGTCGATTGGCTTCTGCGATTAGGTGGTCGCTCACGTTGGCGTTCCTCCTTGGTTGAGGTGTTGACGCATGATGGCGTCGTCACCTGTTTGCTTACTCGTAACGGTGCGTGCGATATCGCGCAATTCATTTGCGTCTAATGCATAAGCATCGGCAATCATTTGAAGTCTTTCCCGTAGGGCGGCGTTTTCGCGTTCCAGCTTTTCGATGTAGTCTTTTAAAGTTTCGCAGGCTTTGGCCCATCGCTGGAGAAGTAATGATGTATCATTCATAACTGTATTACGCTTTTAGTTGTTCAATTATTCGGCGCAGCTCTTCATTATCTTCTTCGAGAACTCTTTTTTCTTCTGTTAGTCCAGAGATGACGTCGCTCAAATCAGTGATGGTTTGATCGAGATCAATAATGATGCTTTGCAGATTTGAAAAATGCTGAGCAGCTTCGGCTGCCGCTTGTTCTGCTAGGCTTATTTCACGGTCTTGAGTTGAGTTTGTGTTTTTCACTGCTTCGCCTCCTTCCTCGCGGTGTCGATGGCGGCGCACAGTGCTTCAAAATCTTGAAGCTTTATCATTATGTAGTCGTCCACACTATCGCGCTCCGCCTGTTCTTCGGATTGCAGCGGGCCGCCGTTGTTTACTATCAATTTCATTGCTACGGTCCGCAGCGCGGCGTTCTCACGCTGCAATGCGGCGTTCTCATCCTCAAGTTCCGCAATGCGGTCGTCCAGCATGGACATAGTTTCGTCGCTCACGGCTGCTCTTCCTTCCGTGCGGCGTCGATGGCGGCGCGCCATTTAATGCATAGCTCGTCCCTAACCCATCTTTCTGGATTGCCTGTAGTCGTCGGATGATCCGTGCGCCACTCCGTTGTTTCGGCACGCTTATTGATGGCCTCTACCAAAGCCGCCCGCAGCCTAGCTCGCAATGCAGATTCAGTAATAGCCATCTGCTTAAGCTCTTGTTCAAATTTAGCTATTTCATCCCGCGGATCTGGAATGTATCTCTCATTGTCTTGCCACCATTTATAGTTTTTCATAATGAATATAATATGGACCGCTTTTTACAGAATGTCCAGCTTATTCTAACGGAATGTTGTTCAGAGAGTTCTTTGCTTCCTCAATAATACGATAAAGGAAGTCAATCGAAACTACGCCGAGATGGTCCTCTGCGAAATTACCAGCTTCATGGTAATTGGCAAAGAAACCAAGAAACTTGAACGAACCGCCCTCAATCTTGAAATATGCAGTTTTCATAAAAAATCAATCAGATTTCATCTTTGCATTTCCAATCCATTGAATTAAAACAAATAGAGTCATCTTCCCACTTACCAATAGTTTTTAGAAACGCCTCTGCTCTTTGCTTTGCAGTTGCGTGCCAAGTCCAATGGTGAGGCTTGTCGGCTCGATTTCCAACAGTATTTCCAAGAATATTGTAAAGTATATTGTTGTATTCGTAACAGAGATGATGTGATTGAAGGTTCTCTTCTGCTTCGTGCATTTGATTTAGGTCTCTATTATATTCAGGAGGATATCTAAATCCAGTGCCGTTTGGGCTAATCCAAGGATGAGTTGCATAATTATCAAATGCCCACCCACAAAACAGAGCAATGCGCCCGTTTGGGCCATAACTTTCAATGATATGTTTGGTTTTATCCATAGTATTATTCTTCCCACTTTCCAATGGTCTTTAGAAATGCTTCTGCTCTTTCTGCGGCAGATACATGAGTAATACACCATACAGATATTCCCATAATATCAAGAAGATGGCCCATATATGTTTTGATCTCTTCTGTAGATAGGTGTTCTTCTGCTTCGTGCATAGCATTTAGGTCATTGGTATAATACTCAATAAACTCCAACGGTTCTTTTTGTGATTTTCTGCCCATCAACGAAAGACAATCATCGTCCATATCCACAACATACTCACGCACATCAATATACCCAAGATATTCAGCAATGGCGGTTCTTTGTTTAATAGGATCCATAGTATCAATCTCCAATAACAATATATTTTATCTCTGTTCCGTCAAGATAATTCTTCAGATCAATATACTCTTGATGAATTTTTTTATTAAATGGATGAAACTCCTCAATATACTGGTCTAAAAATCCCAACCAATCACTTGACTTCCAAAGCGGCCAACCGCCGTATTCGTCATTATTTCTAACGCCAACACAAAGAAATTCATCTTTGATTATTGTCGCAAACTTTTTAGAAACATGCTTGCATATCTGATGATCAAATATCATCGTATGCGGTTTGATTTTAGATAGTTTTTTGTTCATGTTGGCGTTCCTCCTTCGGATAGATGCTGACGCATAATAGCGTCGTTACCCGATTCTTTTTTCGCGGCGCTATCAAATGCGATGCGGTCTTGCTGTTCGGCAATACGCACGGCCTCCAAATAGGTTTTGCCCCAGCACGTTGTGCCGTCGCTTGTCAGGCATAGGAAATCCGCGCCTTGCAATTCCAACTCCTCGCCGCGTTTCTTTTCCAGCCACGATAAATAGTCGAACGCGTCAGCTTTGATAATCAGAAAGTCCGCCAGCCGTCGTGACGATTCCAACTCCTCCCGCAGCGCGGCGTTTTCGCGCTCCAACCGCTCAACTAAAGCATCTAACTGAGACTCTCTATCTAAATGCAATTTCATACTTTTTCCTTTCCAAGCAAAGCTGCAACAATCTTCTCCGCATTCTCTTGAATAGAAGGATAATGCAAAGTATTGAAGCTCTCCCCGTGCTTCGCAATAAACTTCTCCCAATCTTTCTTCTCTTCTGGAGTGAGCGGCGTCTTGTTGGGGCGAGCTTCGCCAGCCTTGCGGATAATCTCAACGAGCTTATCTTCCATTAGACGAGCAGCAGCAGTGATATGACTCTTGTCTGGATAGATTTCTTGGCGAATAGAGGTGCAACCATCCTTGACATGAATTAGCCAAAAGCCATTACGAAGACCTTGGTAAGCATAAGGATCATTGTCTGGAATGAACTTCTTACCTACCTTGCGATACAAACGATGATCTTCCTCAACAGAAGCTCGGTGAGTAATTGGATCAGTCTGAAACTTAAAGGTAAGCTGGCTATGCAAACGAGCGACTTCGTTTCTGTAATACTCGATAAGTTCTGCGTCAGTCTTCTTTTTCATTGTCGTTATTATGGCGCGGTTCCGTTAGAGTTCAAGCTTTAAACTCAATACTCAATTTTGTATCGTTATAAATATAATCCCAAATAATTTCTGCTTGTTCGTCGGTGACATGCAATGATGCAATCAAACCTTCAAAAAGCTTGTCTTCTTTTTTTCTGTGACTATCAATTAATTTTTTAAACTTAGCAATTTCTTTTTGCTGCTTCTTGCTAATTTTAACTTTCATTTTATTGAAAATGGCCTCCATAATAATCGAATGTTTTTTCTAAATATTCAAGCGTTTGAAGAGTATCTTGCAAATCATCCTTTTCCCAAGCACTCAACCTTCTCTTGCCCATATATTTTTTAAGTTGTGAGCGCAACATTCGAATCTGGTCTTTTAACGATGCGACGACAATGCCGTCTGCTGTCTCTGCATCAATTTCTACTTTATCCATTTTATTCGTCTCCTAAGAGTAAAATTGCCTCGCCAATCTCCCTGCGAATATCTTTGAGCAAATCTTCGTGCGTCACTCCATTTTCCAAACCATACTTCATCGCATTTCTGATTTGACGGTCAATGTCACTAAGAGCGAGCCAAGCAGCCCCAGCGTGAACTGCGCGAATATGCTCTCCCCGCTCTTCTGGCAGATTAAATTCAAGTGTCGCTTTCATGTGAATTAATAATGTTATAAAATGACTCTGGCAGCGTTACATTTTCGGGAATAAGTTTGTTTTTGAATAAGCTGGCGATCTCAAGCTCAGAATACCCAGCAAGCCCGCAGCCAATCTTAGTGACCAAGAACTCGGTGTCTGGATACTCCATCGCTTCAGTGAGGAAACACTGGATGTAGAAACCGATCTTGTCAAGAGGAAGAGTGCGGATTTCCAAATCTTTTGTTGGGATGGCGTAGGAATTACCCACTAGACCAAAGCCTACTCCCCATCGTGCGCCAAACTTTTGCAAAGCAATTTTAGCAGCACCAGCACCGTGAACTCCAGCCTCGTTCGAACCAAAAACAAAAATTTGGTTGGGCTGGAGAGAAGATATGTTATCGGGCGTGAATTTCATTTCTTTAAAACTATGCGGTCAATCTCTTTCCTTACCCAATCTGGCAAACAAGCGGGAATGTAACCGTGATCAATTTCGCCTTGTTTTAGCAAAACAACGGTTGCGCCAAGATAAGCAAGAGAGCGAACCCTTTCTTCGTCCAGTTTAAATCCATCGTTGTGAGGAAAAGTGCAAAGGCAACCAACGTCCTCGTTCATTTCTGAAAAAGCAACAACGTCATCATCGCTTAAATAGTATCTATCACAGCCCATAATTAATTATGATTTTTAAAGTCGGGCCAATTGAAACTTTCTTCCAAGAACAGAGAGAAACTATCGTTGAACTTATCTTCGTCTTTCACTTGCATCGTGATTTTGAGTGCTGCCATTTCCCTAAACAACGCAAGTTTCATTCTGATAATATCCTCCATATAGACTTCTCTATTGGTAGGTGGTTGGAAAATTGGTTGGTTTGTGATTGAAGGAGTCATAAAATTGGTAGCCGCAGTGGGATTCGAACCCACACTGAAATCATTTTAAGTGATTTGACTCTGCCGTTGGTCTATGCGGCCAAAAAGATTGGAATACGCTAAGTTTTTGAGAAAAACGATTTACTTTTAGTGTAAAGAAATAAGTTATGAAAAAATATAGAAACTATACTGATGAACAGGTTATTGAAGTTGCGAAGAATGTCAAGAGTATTGCTGCATTTCTTCGCGGTCTTGATCTAAAACCTGTAGGAGGTAATTATTATACCGCTCACTGTTTGATAGAAAGATTGGAAATTGATACTTCTCATTGGACTGGTAAAGTATGGAATAAAGGATCGATGTTAAAGAACTGGTCAAATTATTCAAAAGCTTCGTGTTTAAAACCACATTTAATTAAAGATCGCGGACACGTTTGCGAATCGTGCAAAAATACACATTGGTTAGAAGAACTAATTAAATTGGAAATACACCATATCGATAATAATAGAACTAACAATCAACCATCTAATTTGCAATTGCTATGTCCAAATTGTCACTCAGTGACTGACGGATGGAGAAAGCGGAAAAAAAATTAAATCGTGTAATCTATTGCTACTATAGCACCTCTGTTGAGATAGTCAATAGCTCTTCTCAATAATCGTTCATCATCGTTGAATCGACCAAGAGCAAGATTGCAGTTATTGCATATATAACCGCGAAATTCATGAGAGAAATGACAATGATCCAAAATCCAATCTTGCGTATGGTTTCCGCAGATGGGACATTCACCAGCTTGAGGCGGGGGATTTTCATCTTTTAATTTTTTTCTGAGAACTGATAATTCTTTGCAGCAAACTGTGCAAGTGTTTTTTCTGCCTCCAGTTGACGAGGCGAAGAACGGGAATTGTTCAATTTCTTTTTTCTCCCCGCACTTGCGGCATTGCTTCATTGAATCATAGTAATGTTTAGTTTGTGTATTTCAATTGGTGGTGCCACTGGGATTCGAACCCAGAACCAACGACTTAAAAGGACGCTGCTCTACCGTTGAGCTATAGCACCGAAATTTTAAAACTCAGGTCTAAACTTTTCCAATTCGACGGAATCGGACTTCAAGTACTTTTGCACCATCTTCATTTTCATTCCCATTCTCTTTGCGATATCACGAACATTCATATTGTGTTCGTGACGAAGATGCAGGATATGAAGTCTCAGAATATTCCTGTCATCATACGGTGAACCGCGACTTCCAAGGTCATAGAGTTGGGCTTCAGTTAATTGAACGTAAGACATTGTGAAATTGGTTGTCCCGCTGGGATTCGAACCCAGAACCTAGCCCTTATAAAGAGCTTGCTCTAACCAGTTAAGCTACGAGACAATGTAAATTGGTGGGCGGTGAAAGACTTGAACTTTCACTCAAAGGATTATGAGTCCTCTGCTTTAACCATTAAGCTAACCGCCCATTGGCGCGAGGACCGAGAATCGAACTCGGAACCAGCAGTTTAGAAAACTGCTGCTCTATCCAGTTGAGCTATCCCCGCGAAATTGGAGCAGCAGATGGGATTCGAACCCACAACATCCAGCTTGGAAGGATGGCGCTCTACCATTGAGCTACTGCTGCTAGTTTTAATTAATTTAAAACCTGTTCTTGGGGTTGATTCTTTAGGCGTTCACGCTCCCGAGCAAGACGACGCATTTGATTCTGATACTTGCGATCTTTCTTTTCGTCATAATTCAGAGCAGCTTGAAACTCATCACGATACTTGGCAAGGATGAAGTTGTAAGTCTTCATCGTGGAGGCGGCAACTGCCGCATCCGAATAACCGTTGAACGAATCAACGGAGTTGCTGGGCAAAGGAGCGTTTTCGTCCATTGTATTAATCAAATAAATACAGTGTGATACTTGAAATATTTTTGGCAACGATGAATAAACGCATCGTAGCGGTGGCTCATCGACATAGGAATCGGAGCAACTGAACACTTCCGAGAGCGTTCGTAAGCTATTTCAACACCCATTTTTGAATTAAAACGATCTCCAGCAGAGCCGTTGCACTTTGACCAACCGATATAAATTTCAGTTGGATTCAAGTCATTGACCGTAGCAGCAAATACTCCGATTCGCTGCCTCTTCTTGTTTAGGATGTAAACGTGAATTCCTTGTGGATTATTCATGATTGTGGTTATGAGCTTCGATGATGTAAAGATACCTTGTGCTGCGGGTTTCGTCAAGAGTTTTCCGCGAGAATTTTGTAGTCGATCTCAGTAATTCGGCTGTAGCTGCCGCACTTATGCTTGGTTAGCGAGTTATAAGCAAGACTAATCCGCTTCTGATTTGACTTGTTGGGTGGCACTGAATGAGGTAGGTAAGATGGGAAAATAATAAAATCTCCGTTTTTCAAATTAATAGGCATAATGGAATCGGTGTACTTTTTTTCTCTGTCTGGATTAGCTGGATTAAAAGGCTTTGGATCAATAAAATTTCTTGTTGTTTGAGCGTAAAGTTTATGAAAAACGATTACGTTATTGCTGTCCGTAGCTTCCAAATAAAGCACGCCAGAGGCAATTGAATTAGGATGAATGTGCTGTTGTGTATGTTCGTTTGGGTAGTTCCAGTTGACCCAACTCTGAGTCAACAAGCATTCGCCGTCAACATTCATTTTATTCCGAATGAAATTTGTCGTTTGTTCGCAGATGAAATTTTTAAGATTAATAAATCTTGGGTCATTCAAGATATATTTGTTTGTACTGAAATGATGGGTTGAACCCATGTTTCTGTCAGACGGATGCTCCTCTTCTTTCTTCAAAGAGTCAAATTCTTTCTTAAACTTTTTTCCAAGATTCATCTTGACCAGAGGAATCGGAAACATGTCAAGCGTTTCAGTTTGGATTTTCATTTTCGAGTTCACGATATTTTTGCTCTGCATCTTCTCTAGCATTTGGCCCGCCATAATACCAGCCTTTTGTGCCAAAATCTTCATCTTTGGGCAAATATTCTGCCGGTTCAATTTTAACTCCTTTAATTTCATATCCGTTGTGTTTTTGGATCAACACAACTTCGTAGCCACCGCACTTATAATACATTGCAACCTTGTCGGTGCGCTTAACCTGCTTCATGGAATAACCATGATTTTTCATTTCAATTGGGAGTGGTTTCATGTAAGACGATTATGAAATACTTTTGAACACTGCTTCAATCCATTAGCTTTTAAATGAGCGGAAGCCCATTTTAGTTGAGTGTAACAATCTTTGCAAACATATCCAACGTCAATGTCTTGACGGCATTCTTCTACGTTGGGATCGAACTGATACTCGCAGCACTGGCAAATAACGATTGCTGGCGCGCTCATGACCAAATGCGATGCTTTTCAGCAATCCATTCATTACCATCATAATCTTGAAGCGTCCATTCAACGTCATGAGGAATGTCAACAATTTTGAGTGAGCTATAAGAGTCGGCGGCTTCTTTTAAGCCAAGTTCTTCTACTGTTTCAAGTAAAACAGGATCGTCACGTTTCAAATCGTGTTCACTAAAATAATTGCCGTCAACATAAAAAATAAGACGGCGATCAGAAATCGCTGAACTTTTCTTTTCAGTTGTAAATTTCAACCTCTTCTTGTTAAGATAAAGCTCGACAGCTTTATCACTTAAACCGAAACCACCGAAATCAGCGTTAATTAATACTTTGCGAGTTTTCATAATTTTGGAGCCTCCAGTCGGATTCGAACCAACGACCTACAGTTTACAAAACTGTTGCACTACCACTGTGCTATAGAGGCGAATTTTTATTATTAAAATAGTTTGGTTTCTTGAGTAATTTTATGGTTAGCAATATGAATAGTATGATGCTAAATGACAACATTCAAGTGTAAAATAAAATATGGACAGTCCTCGTCTACTTCAAGCAGAAATTCACGCTAGTTTTAATACTGGTTCTGGAGATTGGGCAGCATACAAAGCCCAAATAACTGGATTATACTCTGCAACTGGTTATGCCGCAAGTGGGAACGCGACATTCGGGGACTTTTCTGACCATCTAATTAGAGAGTTTAACGGCAAAATCATAGAGTTGGGGATGCCAACGGGACTGACAATCCAACCCTATGACGCCGGTTACAGATTAACTGGGATTAACCTGTCCTAGCTCTTTGCTCTTGACGTAAGCTGACATAAGAACGCAGTAGTTCATAATGTCGAGGATAGCGTCTTCGTAGCTTTCGTTCTTGACGGCGAGCTTGCCATCATTAGCGAAAGTTGAGAGCCGAGAAACCTTGTCAACGATCCTTACAAGGAACCCCTGCTCTGCGGAGCAAACACCCATCGATTCGCATCGTTGGAAATTTGCAAAGGGATTATCTCCCTTGCTGCCAGCATAATCATTGTTCTTCGCCCTCATGATCCCGAGTGCTTTATTAGTCAACTCGGTATGATGCGCGAACAGTTGCTCTCTGGTCATGTCGATTTTTAATTAATTGTTTTTAGTGCAGCGCGGAACTTATTCAGAACCGTATAGAACTTTGTTTCCTTGTCAGTTGGTTCTGGAATAATGGAGCGTACCATTTCCTTGTCCTCTCCAACAGAAGCATGAACAATAACGTGGGCATCATCCGTGCGAGAAGTCTCTTGTGAGAGACACTGGATTGCCCATGCTACTGAGTTTTGCAGCGCGAGGTCATAAAAGTTCACACAATTCTTGAGTGAACCATCTTGTTCAAGGCTCCAAACCTCAAACCAATTCTTGTTTGGCTTAATATCTACGCTCAAGGGAGTAAATGTTTCTTCGTTCATTAGCTATTGGGTGTGTGGAACTGCTTGGCGCGAGCCAGCATGAAATCGTGAATGTAGTGACGAGTTTCCCTGTCAAGAAGGCGACCATTCTCTTGGGGAAGAGTCTTCACGACCTCATCGAAATTCAAACCAAAAGCGAGGCAAAGCCCCTTAATCTTTCGGTAAATACCGATCTCCTTATACTTGAGTAGAGCAAATGCAACGTCGAGTTCAGTCTCAGAAGCATTCTCTAGCTTTTCAACGAGTGGATTTTTATTCATAATTAATCAAAATGACGGGACAATCTGAATCTGACTAATGGGAACAGCATTCCCATCAGAATCGTAATGGTAAGTCGAATTAAACGGCAACTGACTAGTGGCAATGTCGAAAATCAGATCGACAGAAAGATCGTAGCCCTTCATGCGGCTCTGGATTTGCTTAATTGTAGGATATTCACCAATTGAATGCTTAGTGTCAATATAGTTTCGAATCTTTAGTTTAATGAAATCGTTTTCAACTTCATCGTCGGAAACTTCATCATTAATATTGAAATCATAATCAGAATCATAGTCAGGATCATAATCATCACTAGCATCCTCATTGTAAACGGCATTAGGAATTTCCTTACGCTCAGGCGTAATGTCGCTCAAGACGCGATACTTTGACACGCGCAACTTCTGATATTCGCAATCGGTCGGCACGCTAACAGCATCAGCAGGGTCAACCTCAACCACAAGGAGACGCCCATCAGAACCAGCCCAATTATTTGCATAATCGTAGCTGCCAACGTGCAGACCAAAAGAGCAGTGATTTTCTTTGTTATCATCGACAGAGCGGCGAGCAACCTCAATCATTTCTCCAACACCATTATAAATGGAACCATTAGCGGCAACATTGCCGCGCACAACAACAGTATCCTTGTTGCCCTGCTTCGAATAAAAATCATTATTAACTCCCTTGTAGGCGAGGAACTTTCCATCAGCAGTGATGGGAAGACTCTTGTACGAAAGGAAAGTGTAGAGTTCGTTGACTGAATTCGCAGAGGGATTCTGCATCAGACGGTCAATGAAGTTGAGCAGAGGCTCGGCATCCTTCGCCCCCTCCTTCAGCATGGCGAACAGCTTGTCCACCACAACGCCATGAACCTCAATGCCGCTGTGGAATAGCTTGCCATCATAAATGGCGATGGCTCCATGAGTCATGTTCTTGATCTTATTCTCAATCGTGATCAACTCAGGAATGAGATCGTACTGAGCGTCAAGGATAGCTTGGCGCAAGGAAGAGAAGTTCGGGTGCGAACTCTCAACGGTGTGCGGCTTGCCATCAACGAAAACGGTGATGGAATTGTCGCGCATGATGTAGGCTGGCTTATTCATAACTAGGATATATTATTGTGGTTTAGGACTTACGATTATCAACTAAATTAATGTAGTCAAGGAGAAGTTTAGCGGCACTTTTGACACCGTAGAAGGAACCGTAACGCCCCTCAAACAGTGCGAACATCATCGGATAAGACTGGTTGATTGTCAAGACTTCTTGCTTGATTTTTTCAGAAATTTTCGAGTCGAGAGTACAAATGTTATCATCGACGCAGTGGCGAGGAAAATCTCCCAAAACGTGAAACTCTTTGATTTGCTCTGGAGTGAAGCCATAGTCACCCATGTCGTCGCTTTTATTCCAAGCGTCGAAATAAACTGAAATCGGGTGATTGTCAGGCAAAGCTTTCCTCAGATCACTGAGGTGAGAAATCATAGGGAAAGAGCTTGTGCGAAATGACTTCTCCTCTTTGGCATTAAAAATTGATTTAAATTGAGCAATTGCCGCATTGAATTTGGGCATGAGGGCATCATGCAAATTAATAGCGTGAGCGGGGAGATCAGTCCTATCCAAGACGCCATAAACATTGTCATAATTGATGCCAAAATGCTTTGCAATCTTCCAGATAGTTCTGAAGTCGTGCATCTGAAAGTTTTTGTGATCACCGAAAACAATATCGTAACTGTTGCCGCCGTTATGCTTGATGTCAACATAATAGAAAGGATCGCTAGGCATTGGAACCTTTTCCTTGAAACTGTAGCTGTAATGGCTGTTGGAAAAGATTTTGCGTACATTGTTGAACTCTTTACTCTTGGATGAAACAGGAGTGAGTTTAGAAGCGAGGTGAATATGATCGCAAGAGTTATGCTTGTAAAGCAGTTTGCTTTCGGCGTCAGCAAGGGAAACTACATAGATTATCCCATCGATTCCCTTGGAACTCATTAATCCATTAACGCGATCATGAATGTTTTTAACGTTATCATTGATAACGATACGCCAATTGTTTCCACCAGCATAAAACATCTTGGCACTGATAGTCTTTTGGACGTTCTGGGCCTTCTTTGACAACCGCACAAGATTGCGAGTGCTGCGAGACTTTCTGTAAATAGCCAACGGGACAATCGGATCACCGTTGATTTTAATTACATTTTTATTGGCATCAGTGAAGTTATAATTAGCGTCGCAGCAAAGCGACTCAAGGTTATTGGAGCCGCTCAAAAGATACAGCTTTTTAAAAAACTCTGCTGAGTCAGAAATCGCATCGATTTCTTTTTGAACTTGCGTTTTGATTTCCGTCTCCAGCTTAGAGATGGCGCGAGCAATGAAGTTCTTGGTCTGCGCGTTGTATTCTAGATTCTCGCGAGAGTGGTGCAATGCAACCGAGCCAACCGGAAAGAAAAAGACGAAGAAATTAGAGACGTAAGAGTTAGAGAAAGCCTTGTAAATCTTTGACGATGCAATCGGATGATTCGCAAGATTGTCGAGATTCAATGGATAGGAAATGCCGCCCATCACAATGATAGGATCGGAGCGTCTGTTCCTTTCCATTCCCCAATCAGCGTTCTTGATTACCCACTCTGGGACCAAACGGGAAAAACCTTTGCAAACAAACTTCTCGTCAGAGAAGCGAATGACCTTGTTGATTTCGCATTCGAAGTTGGAAATGTCCTCGCTTTTAACTGCAACAGAAATCTCAATGCCACTCGGCTCAGAAGTGGAAGTGTCAGAGAGCTTGGTGAAACGAGTGTCGCCATGCTCGTCAACGTACACCGAGATGACGATCTCGTTTCCGTTGTGGCGAGACGTAACCGTAAACGAATCGGTGTACGATAGCGGTGCGAAACGACCAATGCCGAAACCGCCGATTGAATCGTTATCGCTGCGCTTAGTGGAGCGACCATACTTGGTGTAGAGACCAAAGAGGTCAGACTCGGAAAGACCCGCGCCAAAGTCACGCACAACGAAAGTAGGACTCAGGCGAGTGGGCGCAGTAATCTCAACGTCACGGGATGAACCCTTGTTAGCATCTACCGCATTCGCGATGGTTTCGCGTGCAGTAGCCAAGATGACGTTAGAGTAGTTATTCCGCAGAAGGGACGAGATGTAACGCATCTCGTTCGCATCGATGGTCGCGATTTCAGACTTGAAATCGTGAGATTCAACAACGTTTCGCTGGATGGATTTGACAATCATGGGAGCAATTTGATTTACAGG
>Ga0255064_1000038_pt1 | contig 26737 bp, 22 predicted proteins | sample Colum_Cont_RepB__2_FD_188463 | JGI IMG/M metagenome (GOLD analysis project Ga0255064, IMG submission 188463) | Freshwater microbial communities from Columbia River, Oregon, United States - Colum_Cont_RepB_0h | ecosystem: Environmental > Aquatic > Freshwater > River | place: USA: Oregon...
GTTGCACCGATCATTATTTTTGACACTGATGAAGAAGGCATCAAACTTGCTAATGACACCGAGTTTGGTCTTATTAGTTATGTCTTTTCTTCAAATCTCACACGTGCCCTGCGCACAGCAGAGGCGATGGAATCAGGAATGGTTGCCATTAATAAAGGTGTTATCTCAGATCCAGCAGCTCCCTTTGGTGGCGTGAAGCAATCAGGTTTGGGCCGTGAAGGTGGCTTTGATGGCATCCATGAGTTCTTGCAGACGAAGTACATCGGGGTCGAGATCTAAATTGCTTACAAAGTTCGAAGCTTTGTAAGAATGTCTTTGTCGTTCGTCCTAAGTTTTTTGATTATTCCTTTTATTGGGTTTCCACCGTTGGCGTAATAGGCAAGGGTGTAATACGGATAGGTATCTACACAAATCCCTCCTTCACTTTCTTGATTTTCACCAGGTAATGGGAAGTTCTGAATAACATCAACATCACTTTGTGCAAAGAATTTTCTCAGTCTTTGTGTATCAATCAATTGGATACCCATCAACTGCATTTTGCGCATCTCTGAGGAAAATTCAACAGATCCAATTTTTCTTGCCTTGTATGTGACCTGATTACTTTGAAGAGTGTAAATGACCTCGCCATTTGCAATCCTTCTGTTTAAGGAAGAGTTTTCGAGCAACAGATTGGCTTGTGCCTTGTAATTTTCCTTGTTGCTTTCAAGCAAATATCTATAGAGGGCTCGTCGGTCAGCTTCACTTAGCCACTCACCAAGCCTCAGACATTCCTCGAAGTAACTCACAGTCTTATTGTGCACCTATTACACAATTCTCAGCTTCATATTTTCCAGAGTTTCCTTCTACTCTGATCTCTTTTCCGCCTTTTATTCTGACATAGCCCTTGGCAGAACCCCTATATGAAGACTCGTCTCCAAATTCGCATTTAGTAAAGAGATTCTTAAAAACCGCCTTGCCAGATGATTTTGAAATCGCTGCAGCCTTACGGGATATAAAATTACTCACAGTTATCTCCCGATTATTTTCGAGCATCTGAATCTGAGCGGTAATAACTGTGTATTCCTGTGGAGCCGTACATTCAGAAGTTATGTTTAGTTTTATGGCGTCAATACCCTGTCGCTCCTTGATACTCGTAAAGTGGTGGGGTCTTTCAACTTTAAGCGTGCAGGTTGGTTCAGGGTTGTTAACAATATTGAATATAACAAATTGAGCAAGCATTAAACCGACCACTGCGATGCTGGGGACCTTGGGAGCTAAGAGAATTGATTTAGAAATAGTTATTGGCATTCCTAAAAACTAGGCAAAGGTCCTGACGACCTAAATCAGGTTATCCCCAGCCCATCGGTGGCGGCTGAAATACATTTGGCGGAGGATGAGGGATTTGAACCCTCGATAGGTTGCCCTATACACGCTTTCCAAGCGTGCGCACTCGGCCGCTATGCGAATCCTCCAGTGAAGCGGCTTAACCTTACCCGTTAATTGCTTTGCGCAAGAACCTAACTATTTACTCTTAGATCGCCAGCCAGAATGGATTTTCAAAGCGCTTAACAAAGGCAGCCAGCCATTGTGCTGCCACTGCGCCATCAATGGCACGGTGGTCAACTGAAACCGTGAAGTTGATGACGGAACCTATTTTGATTTCCCCATCAATTACTACCGGTTTTTGCTTGGCTCCACCAACAGCCAAAATTGCTGACTGTGGCGGATTCAAAATTGCAGAGAATTCATCAGTGCCATACATACCAAGATTTGTAACAGAGAATGATCCGCCTTCAATTTCATTTTGCTTTAAGCGGCCATTACGAGCTCTGTCAATTAAATCGCTAGTTGAAATATTTAGCTGTGCAAGACTCATGTGATTAATTCCCCTAACCACAGGTGTAATCAAACCATTATCCGTGGCCACGGCAATTGAAATATCAACATCACTAAATAGACGCAAAGCAGTATCAGTCCAAATGACATTTGCTTGCGGAACATCTACAAAGGATGCCGCCACAGTCTTTAGAATGAGATCAGTGACTGAGACTTTCTTTGGGGCCCATTCATTATATTTAGTGCGAAAATTTAACATGTCATCTGCAAGCACTGGGGCTGAAAGATAGAAGTGTGGGACTGTTGTTTTACTTTCAGTTAATCTCCGCGCAATTGCCTTACGCATGCCAGAGTGCGGAATGTCTGTAAAGCTTCCGGCAGGAATGACAACCGGTACAGCTTTGACCGCAGAACTCTTCCCTGCGATTGCTGCCTCTACATCCCGGCGAATAATGCGCCCATCAGGGCCTGTGCCCTGAATTGAATGTGCATCAAGACCATTTTCTTTAGCCAGACGACGAGAAAGTGGACTTATGAATAAGCGATCCCCATGGTCTGTATTTTTTGATGCAGGAGTGGCTACTGCTACAGGAGCAGCTACAGGTGCGGGAGTTTCAACAACTGGTGCTGCAACTGGTGCTGCGGCAACAGTTGAACCTGCTTCAGCCATCAATGCATCAATCTCAGTTTGTCCTTCACCTGCTGCAAGCAAGATTGCAATCGGTGCACCAACTTGTACGAATGCACCGTCTTGAGCGAGGTACTTACCTAAAATCCCGGCGGTTTCGGCTGGAACTTCAACGAGTGCTTTTTCGGTCTCTACTTCAGCAATTGCCTGGCCAAGAGTGAATAAATCACCCTCCTTAATGAGCCATTTGGAAATAACTGCTTCTGTTGCATTAGCCAAGACCTCTGGCATCCTCATTATTGACGCCATTTTAGAAACTACCGCCAAGTCCAGTTTTTACACGTGCAAGACCAGCCAGAATTTCTTCCACGCCAGCAAAAGCTGCGCGTTCAAGCACCTTTGAAATACTAGGAGAAGCTTCTCCACCTGAGACACGTTGTACTGGTTGATCTAAATAATCAAAGAAACGACGATGAATCTCATCAGATAACCATCCACCATAAGAAGTTCCTAATGCTCCTTGTTCAACAATCAAGACGCTATTAGTTTTCTTAATTGAAGCCTCAATCGTTTCCCAATCGATTGAGGCTCGATCGAGCCAACGAAGATCAATTACTTCTGCATCCATCCCGCTTTGCTCAACGGCGGTAAGAGAGTGTTTAACCATAGATAAATATGTTAAGACAGTGAGATCTTTTCCTTCTCGGCGGATGTTTGCTTTGCCAAATGGAATTTGATAATCGAAATCACCCTGAGGAATATCTCCCATGTCTTGATAGAGATCAACGTGTTCAAGAACAAGGACGGGATCTTGTAATGCCAGTGCTGCATTCATCAATCCGATGTATTCAGCAGGAGTTGATGCTGCAACAATTCGCCAGCCTGGACTAGTTACAAAAATTCCCGCAGGATCCATTAAATGCTGTGAACCGTAGCCGCTTCCAATCGCAACTTTTGTGCGAAGCACTAATGGAACTGAATTCTGTCCACCAAACATGTGGCGGGCTTTACCGATTTGGTTGAATACCTGATCAGCTGCAACCCACATGAAATCCGGATACATAAATTCGACGATGGGACGGAATCGACCATCTAATGCAAGACCGCCACCTAGACCAGCAAAAGCATTTTCGCTAATTGGAGTTCCTAGAATTCTGTTGGGGTATTTTTTAGCTAAGCCTTTAGTTGCACCATTAGTGCCACCATTTAATCGGTGGATGTCTTCGCCTAGAACAACAATGCGCTCATCTCGCTCCATTGCCGCATCAATGACTCCAGCCACTGCATCAACAAATTTAACATTAACCTTGGCGCCACCATCTTTGAGAGGCTCTAGCGTGCGGGCACCATTGAGTTCAGAAGCATCTCCCCGAACACCGACATTAACGAAGGAAACATCAGGCCACAGCTCAGGTCTAATGCGGCGCTTTCCTGGAGCATCTGGGTTTGGTTCAAGTAGGGCCGATGCAGCAAGTCGGTTAGCGGCCAGGGCCTGCACACGCACTGAGTCAACACTTGCTTGATCAATGAGGCCAAGTGCGATCATTTCATTTGCAACGCGCAGTAGTGGATCACGTTCGCGCCACTGAGCTTCTTCTTCCTTGGTGCGATACCCAAATGCACTGCCTGGGAATGGACCATTTTGATGGAAGTAGCGATACACATCTGCCTCAATAACAACTGGGCCTTTTCCAGTGCGCATGTGAGATTCTGCCTCTTTCATTGCAAGGTGAACTGCAAGAGGGTCCATTCCATCAACTTTCCATGAAGGAATACCAAAGCCCAATGCACGGCCAGAAAGACGTGGTTCAGCAGTCACTTCGGAAACGTGAGTGGACACTGCATATAAATTATTTTCGATAAAGAAAGCAAGTGGCAATTTCCATGCTGCAGCCAAGTTCATAGTTTCAAGTACTGAACCAATATTTACTGCGCCATCACCAAAGTAAGAGACTGTGATGTTGTTTGTTAAAGATTTACTTTGTGCCCATGCATTACCTGCTGCAAGTGGGACTCCACCACCAACAATTGCATTTGTACCTAAAGCACCGGCTTCAAAATATTGAAGGTGCATAGAACCCCCACGGCCACTGCAATACCCTTGGGCTAATCCAAGAATTTCAGCCAGAGTTCGCTGTAAGACTTCTTGAAGCTCGGGCGTAACAAGATTTGTAACATCTAACTTTCCTTGCGAGACATGGTTAATTACCTTGGCAAGGAATTGATGGTGACCTCGGTGAGAACCGTTGATCGCATCGTGTGTTCCTAGCGAAACAATGGAACCAACTGCGCCACCTTCCTGGCCAATAGAAGAGTGTGCAGGTCCATGAACTAATCCTTCACCCGCAAGTTCAAGGACTATTTCTTCAAATGCTCTAATGAGGTGCAACTGTCCAAGCATGGTTTCAAGCAGCTGCGGATCTGCCTTCTTCCAATCATCGGCAGTTGTAGCAATCTCAACCCACGGTTCACGGGCTACAAGGGGGGTGCGCTTGGTCATCTCGAGCTCCTAGGGGCAGAAATATTTCACTTATAAATTAAGTACGAGAGAACAGTAAACCCAGATTGCATCCAATCGCAAGGTTTTAGCCCCAAAATCTTCCCTTTGGGCAGTAAATAGGGCTAGATTGTATCCAATTAGCAGAAAGGCGTCAGAAATGGCTGGAATCCCAGGCTTGCGAGGCACCGAGCACTTTGGCTTTACCGTCCCTGATCTTGATCAAGCCGAGCGCTTTTTTGTCGACGTCATTGGTTGTGAGCGCATTTATGCCCTTGGGCCATTTATCAAAGATGACAATTGGATGGCAGAACATTTAGGTGTGCACCCACGAACGGTGATGCGCGAACTTCGATTCTTTCGCTGCAAATTCGGGCCTAATTTTGAAATATTTCAATATGAAGCTGCAGATGGTGCTGCACCGCAACCCAAAAACTCAGATATTGGTGGACACCACCTTGCATTTTATGTGGATGATTTTGATACAGCCTTGGAGTACCTAAAAAATAAAGGTGTAGCAATCATGGGCGAACCAACATTAAGTAAAAGCCATTCTGAAGGCCAGAAGTGGGTTTATTTCACCAGCCCTTGGGGAATGCAGTTTGAACTTGTGTCATTTCCTAACGGGAAAGCTTATGAAGCTGATGCGGCGACAAAACTTTGGCATCCTGCCCATCCGGAGTTGTAATGCTCAATATTAAAAACGAGAGTGACCTAGCGCTAAGTCAGCAGATTGCTAATTCCCTTAAAGAGGAAATCCTTTCTGGAAAATATCCTCCCGGAGTTCGAATTCGCCAAGAGGATATTGCAGAACAATTTGGTGCATCACGCTCACCAGTTCGAGAAGCTTTACGTATTCTTGAAGCAGATGGACTTATTAATCTTGTGGCACATACCGGTGCATGGATTTCACATTTAAGCCTTGCTGAGTGTGAAGAGATGTATCAGCTCCGTGAACGAATCGAACCGCTTTTACTTCGATTGAGCATTCCTCATATTACCAATTCGCTTATTGCAGAGCTGCAAGATCTTGTTCTGCAAATGGAAGCTACAACTGATGTGGAAACATTCTTGAGATTAGACAGACAATTCCACTTACTTTCTTACTCAAAAGCTGAAACAGTCCTTGTAGGTGAGATGGTGAATCGATTGTGGAATACAACACAGCATTACCGACGTGCATATTCACAAATGATGGCGTCCACTTCATTTAAACCAGCACATTATGAGCACCATTTATTGCTGGCTTCAATAATGAAGCACGATGTAGACGATGCCGAAAGGATTTTATTTGGCCACATCCGGCGCACTAGACTCGAATTAGCCCAGCACCCGGATGTCTTTAACTCTTAATTAAGAACGTGGCGGAATGATTTTTTCGGCGCGTAGTTGCTCAAATAGATCAAAGAAAGAATCTGGAGTTACTTGAACTTCTCGGTAACCCGCCTTGCGACTCTTACCCATGTCAGCAAAAGTTTCAACCTGACGACCTAGGTCGGCATCAGAGTGCCACCAGGATGCAATTTCAGATGCTTTGTATGACTTGAGGTTGTATTTAGAAACAATCTTTTCCCATTCAGAATCTGCACCGGTCATTCGAGGCTCTAGAGGTGAAATTTCTCCAGGATGTCCTGGATCAGTTACACCAAAGTAATCTGCAAGAAGTTTCCATAGTTGTCGCCAGCGGAAGACATCGCCATTAACTGTGTTAAATGCTTCATTCTTTCCTGCAGGATCTGTTGCTGACCAAACAGCATGACGAGCAAGCAAACGCGCATCAGTCACATCTGTAACACCGTTGTATTGTTCTTTAGAACCAGGGAAGATAAATGGAGCTCCAGTCTCTTTACAGATAGAAGCGTAAACGGCAAGAGTTACACCCATATTCATTGCATTTCCTAACGCCCAACCAATCATGGTGTGTGGGCGATGCACTGACCAAGTAAAACCTTGTTCAGCTGCAGACTTAAATAGAATGTCTTCTTGTGTGTAATAGAAATTATCAATTGGAAGTCGAGCCTGGCTCTCTTTAAATGGAGTCTCCATAGGAGTAGCTGCATAAGATTCAAATGGCCCGAGATAATGCTTCAGGCCTGTAATTAGGACGGTGTGCTCCAACGTGCGCTTTTGAGCAAAAGCATCAAGAGTGTTTTGTAGCATCGCGCCATTAACGGCGATATTGTCCTTCTCAGAATTTTGTCTGGACCATGTACAAAAGAAAAGATGTGAAATAGGTAGGTCAGCAACAGCTGCGGCAACACTTGCTGGATCTAGAACATCTCCATACACATGCTTTACGCCCGGAATGATAATTCCTGGCTTACGGGAGAGCCCGTAGACAGTAAAACCCTTCTTCTGGAGCTCATGTGCAATGTTGTTACCGGTAATTCCAGTTACACCAATTACGAGGGCGTTCTTACTCATATTCCCATCCATTCTGTGAATCTCATCAGGGTATTGATGTTATGTGAGACTACACATAAAGACAAGATGAGGCTTAGAACGTTCGCTCACACTTGACGCTTTGCGCTCGCAGTGCCAAACTTTTGGAAGTGCCGAGCCAACATTGGAGTTGATATGGGACGTGTAGCTGGAAAGTCAATCATCGTTACAGGAGCCGGTTCTGGCATTGGCGAGGGCTTTGCTCGAATACTTGCGACAGAAGGTGCAAAAGTCGGAGTCTGTGATCTGAACACAGCAGCGTCAGAGCGCGTTGCCAAACTTATTAACGACAACGGTGGCCAAGCGTTAGCTTTCACGGCAGATGTTTCTAAGCGCGATCAAGTAAAAACAGGTTTTAAGAACTTTGTTGACTGGGCAGGCTCACTCGATGTCATCTTTAACAATGCAGGATTTAACAAACCTATGCACTTGATGGAAGTCACCGAAGAGAACTGGCATGCAATTATGAACGTCAATGGACTTGGAGTTCTCATTTGTACTCAAGAAGCGGGCAGATACATGATCGCTCAAAAGAGCGGAAAAATTATTAACACAGCATCTATTGCAGGGCGCCAGGGTTATCCAGCCTTTGCTCCTTATTGCGCAAGTAAGTTTGCAGTCAATGCATTAACTCAAGCCACTGCCCGAGGACTAGCCGAGCACAACATCACATGTAATTCTTTTGCACCCGGTGTAGTAGATACACCACTCTGGATTGATTTAGATCGAGATTTAATGGAGATGGGAATATCAGAGCGTCCAGGTCAGGCTACCGAGGAATTTTCAGCTGGTATTTTGCGCGGACGTGCTGCTACACCTGCAGATTTAGAAGGTATGGCGCTTTTCCTAGCATCAAGTGATTCTGACTATATGACTGGCCAAACCATCATGATTGATGGCGGAATGGTCCTTGTTTAAACCTATTTTTAACGCATATTGACCATCTACTAATGAAATGAGAAGGAAAAAATGAAAGCACTTCAATTCATGTCACCAAACACTATGGCTGTCAACGAGATTGCCATACCAAAGATTGCTGACGATGAAGTACTTCTTGCCAGTCGATCCGTGGGAATTTGCCACTCAGATATCGAACTTCTAGAAGGCAGATACATCATTCCTTTTCAGTATCCAATTATCCCCGGCCATGAATGGGCCGCAGAAGTGATGGAAGTCGGAAGCAAGGTTTCAAAACTTAAAGCCGGTGATCGAGTAGTAGGCGAGTGCGTTATTGGCCAGGAACACTTTGGTTTTAGCATTAGCGGAGCAATGGCTGAGTTTTTCATTGCCAAAGCGGATTGGCTACACAAGCTTCCTGAAAATGTGTCTTGGACACAAGGTGCTTTAGTCGAACCTTTCTCATGTGGCTATTATGCAACTGTTCGCGCCGACAATATGGATGCAAGTGACACTGTTGCCGTCTTTGGAGCAGGCCCAATCGGTCTTGGAGTTATCGCCGCATCAGCTGCTAAAGGTGCACGCGTCATAGTTATTGAACCTTCAGCTGATCGAGCAAAAGTTGCACTCAGTCTCGGCGCCGATGTGGTTATTGATCCAACTAAACAAAACACTAAAGATGCAGTCATGGATGCCACACATGGCGTTGGTGCCACGATTGTTATGGATGCAAGTGGGCGACCAGATGCGATGGCAGCCACCCTTGAAGTTGCTTCATTTCATGGACGTGTGGTGATCATTGGCATCAGTGTTGGCGGAAAAGCACCAGCAGAGATGGGCTTGATTCAGTCAAAGGAACTGCAAGTGCGCGGAATTATTGGGTCTCCTGGTGTGTGGCCAGAGACTATTCGTTTCCTATCTCGCACAAATCTTGACCTTTCGAAGTTGGTTACATCTAGCTTCGATATTTCTGAAGCAGACAAGGCCTACCAGAAAGTTCTAACTGACAAGAGCCAAATTAAAGTTCATGTCACGAATTCAGGTAAATAATGTCTTCTACTATGCGCGCAGCTGTACTGCACGACATTTTGGATTTACGTGTTGAGGATTTTCCAAAACCTTCAGCATTAGGTCCTGATGATGTGCTTGTACACGTAAAGTACAACGGACTTTGCGGGACCGATGCATCAGAGTATGCAAAAAGTTCAACAATGGTCCCACTCAAGACACCACATCCCAACAGCAAACACGTAGGTGCAACGATTCTGGGTCATGAATTTATTGGCACTGTTGTCGAAGCTGGTTCTAGTGCACAAGAGATGTTAGGAAAAAGAATTGCATGCGGGGCCGGAGTTTCATGTGGCCAATGTTTACGTTGCAAAGAGGGACGCACAAACTTGTGCGATCACTATTACACATTAGGACTTAGTGTTCACGGTGGTTTAGCTGAATATGTTGTAGCTCCTAAAGGTATTTGTGTTCCTATTCCAGATGATGTGTCTGATGAGAGTGCAGCATTAACTCAACCTCTTGCTGTGGGCATTCATGGAGTTCGTCGTGCTGGTGTAAAAAAGGGTGACCAAGTCATTTTGCTTGGAGTAGGTGCTATTGGTTCCTTTGTATGTGTGGCTCTACAAAGTTATGGAGTCAATGTAGTTGCAATGGATATTAGTCAACAACGTTTAGATGTTGCAACTCAATTAGGAGCAGATAGCACAATTTTAATTACTCCTGACATTACTCCGGCTGAGATTAAGGCACTCTTTCCTGCAGGAGCAGATGTTGTCTTTGAAACCTCTGGTGCACCTGGTGCTGCAGCGCGCGGGCTTGCACTAGCAAAGCGCGGAGGAACTTTGATGCTGATGGGATTGAATAAAACCCCTCAGGACTTTCCATTTACTGATGCAGTGCTTCGAGAGGTAGTACTTCAAACAACAGTGGCACATGTGTGCAAAGACGATATGCCTGATGCCTTGGCCCTATTAGCATCTGGGACGGTTGCCAGACTATTAACTGATCGAGTTTATTCACTAGAAAACATTGGTGAGGCATTCGCAGCCCTAACATCTGGCAAAGCTAATGGAAAGATTTTGGTTACTCCCCAAAATGTCTAACATGAAATCTGTTGCAATACTTGGTGTTGGCAAAATGGGTTCGGCGATGGTAAAAGAATTGGCAACCGCTGGTTATGAAGTAACTCTTTGGAATCGAAACCAGTCTGTTGCTGAGAAGCTTGCATCCGAAATTAATTTGCCGGCCGTAACCGTTTCGTCAACACCAAAGGTAGCGCTAGAAAATGTAGATATCGCACTTTGTTTATTTACAAATGGAACAGTTACTCAATCAGTCTTACTCGATGACTCTAATGTTTTAGAAGGCGTTAGAAGCAATTTGATAATTGTTGACATGGGAACAAGTGGTGTTGAAAGTGCTAAAGCGTTAGCAAGCGCCCTTGCCTCAAAGAAAATTGCATTTATAGATGCACCTGTCTCAGGAAGTGTTGCAACGATTGCTGCCCATCAACTTCTTGTCATGGCAAGTGGAGATGAAGCTGTGATCGAACAAGCTACGCCCGTCTTTTCAGTTTTTGCTAAAAAAACTGCCTACCTCGGACAAGCTGGTGCAGGACAAGCCATGAAGCTTGCAGTCAATCTGATTGTTCACACCCTTAACGCTGCAGTGAGTGAAGGATTAGCTCTTGCCACGGCAAGTGGCATAGAAGCAAGTGCTGCCTATGATGTTTTTGACGAAAGTGTCGTGGCTGCACCGTTTGTAAAATACAAACGAGCGGCATTTTTAGATCCTGAGCTGCCGGTGGCAATGCGCATTGATACGGTGCTCAAGGATTTGAACCTCATTTTGGGCCTTGGCCAAAGTATGGGGGTCCCGTTAACGGCCGCCGAGGGGGTAGCGGAGCTATTCGCCCAGGCCCAGGCGGCAGGCTATGAATCCCAAGACATGTCAGCGCTTTTTCGCTTTATCAGCCAATCTTGATGAAAACGTTACAGAAAGTCCTTGTTAACGCCCCCACTTCCTCTGTACAGTCACACTTTACATAGAGCCGAAAGGTGGCCATGGCTACTGCACCTACACGTGAATTGAAGCGTTCTGCACGCTTGCAGATTTCGCGTGGAATGAAGACGGTGTTGGCTGGAACCATCATTCTCTATATAGCCAGTGCCTTTTTCGCGCCAACAAGTGTGAGCAAGGTTGCGCAAATGGGAATGCTTCCCTTTGCAGCATGCTTGGCAATCGTTGGCCTTGGCCAAACACTTGTGATTCAACAAGGAGGTATCGATCTCTCTGTTGCTGGAGCTGTTTCATTAACAGTTGTTATTGTTACATGGGGACCTGATCGCAATGACGATCGATTAATGCCTGCAGTTGCCGCAGCATTTGCTGCAGCAATCATCACCGGATTAATTAATGGCTTTCTAGTTACCAAAACAAAACTCAATTCCATTGTTGCAACACTTGGCGTGAACGCCCTTTTGTATGGCGTCATGATGGGGCTTTCAGGTGGAAGCCCTCGTCGCACAACTGAGCGCCTATCGCATTTTGCAAACGATAAAACTTTTGGACTTCCCCATTCGATTTACTTCGGAATTATTCTCACAATAGTTGTCACTGTCTTATTGAAACGAACAGTATTTGGGCGACGTTTCGAAGCAGTTGGAGCTAATCCTCGTGCGGCGCATGCCACTGGACTAAAAATTATTCGTTATCAAATCGGCGCTTATGTTGCCGCACAAATTTTATATTGTGCAGCCGGAGTTATCCTTGGTGGAGTTATCTCGCAACCAACGGCTTATCAAGGTGATGACTATGTACTACCATCGGTAGCTATTGTTGTTTTGGGTGGAACTTCACTCCTTGGTGGGCGTGGGTTTCCTGCAGCATCAGCTCTTGCGGCTTTATTCTTAAAACAATTAGATATGTTTGTGCTTTCCCTGGGCGTTCCATATGGCGTGCGCACGATCGTTATTTCAGTGTCTTTGATGCTTGGTATTGCCCTATATGCAGTGAATTGGAAATCATCAAATTTCTCATTCAAAAAACCAGACAAGGAACTGCAACTTGTCTAAATTAAGTTTCGACCTCGTAAGAACGTCGAAAGTGCGTCAATGTATGCCGCACAACTGAGAAAGGAAAAAACTTGATACGCTTAAAATCTCGGGCCACTTTAGTCGCGAGCGCTATCGCAGTTGCAGCACTAACAGTGTCAACTAGCTTGGTCGCTGTTTCTTCAGCAAATGCTGCTCTCCCTTCATGGTGCGGCCCAAAGAAAATTACAATGGGATTCACTGATGGATTTGGTGGAAACTCATGGCGCCTAGTCACTACAGCCGCAGTTCGTGAAGAAGTGAAACTATGTCCAAATGTGACAAAGCTTTACTATGCAGATGGACAAGGCAAGACAGACAAGGCAATTTCAGACATTAAGGGAATGGTTGCTAAAGGCGTAAAGGCTATTGTTGTATTCCCAGATGCTGGCCAAGCAATGCTTCCAGCTCTTCGTTCAGCTTATAAGGCTGGCGTTGTAACTGTTCCTTACCGCGTAGCTCCAGGTGGAACTGCAGGCAAGGATTACAACATGTTTATTGGTTCTGACTTCGTCTTGGCTGGAAAGCTTTGGGGAGAATGGATTAAGAAGAATCTTCCAAACGGTGGAAATATCCTAAGAATTTCTGGACCAGCTGGTAACAGCCAAGGTGCAGATGAGTCAAAGGGATTAGCTCAAGTTCTTGGAAATGATCCAAAGTACAAGTTTATTGGAGCAGATCCATTTGAAGTTACCGGTTGGGATCCAGGAAAGACTCAAGAAGTCTTAACTGCAGCAATCGCAAAGTATCCAAAGATTGATGTAATTACATCTGACTTCGGACCATCAATGGTTTCTGCCCTTCAGGCAGCCGTTGCATCTGGTTGGAAAGTTCCTGCAATCGCAACTTCAGACGGTAACGTTCTAGGCTGCTTCTTCCAGGACAACAAAGCTACACAACCAGACTTCAAGATGATGACAATTTCTACTCAGAACGACCACTCACGCTTAGCCGTACAGTGGGCTGTCGCTCTTGCAACAGGTGGAAAAAAGCCAGCAAACAAAGCATTCCCATCAACTTTGTTTGAAGATTCAGTCTCTGGAAAGCCATCTGCTGTCCAGTGCCGCAAGGATCTTCCTGGTGACGTTTATCTGTCAGCAAAGATGTCAGGAGACCTACAAGCTAAGTTGAAGAAGAACTAAGCACGTAGCAATTGAAGTAGGAAATGGGGAGTCAGGTTGGCTGCTAGATGCAGCTAATCTGACTCCCCACTACACGTAGTATTAGTTTTATCTACACAACCAGGTCAATCAAGAAATGAGTCAAAACGTGCCACGCTCTCCGCTGATCTTGTCGAATATATCCAAGAGTTTTGCTGGAGTAGCAGCCCTTCAGGATGTTTCCCTAGAAGTGCGCGCAGGAGAAATTCACGCCCTCCTTGGTGAAAACGGGGCCGGCAAGTCCACTCTTATGAATATCGCATCGGGAACTTTGCGCGCCGATAGCGGAAATATTGAGATTTGTGGGCAGGCCATTAGCTCACTTACCCCGCATCAAGCCACTGATTTGGGGCTGGCAATTGTTCATCAGCACCCAGCTGTGCTTCCGGACTTAACAATTGAAGAAAATATTCGAATTTCTGTGCCGGATGAAATGCTGCAATCAGCGGGCAGTCCTGCAGCGACCATGCGCAAGATCCTTGATGATTTTGGATTTACAGTAAGCATCAAAGATCGAGTCGAAAATCTATCAATTGCACAGCAACACTTATTAGATTTAGCTAAGGCATTTGCATTAAATCCTAAAGTCCTTATTTTGGATGAGCCCACAGCTCCTTTAGGTAAAGAGTCTGTAGAAATTCTTTTTGATCGTGTTAAGAAAATTGCAGTTTCAGGAACTTCGGTTGTTTACATTACGCATCGATTAGCTGAAGTTCGCCAACTTGCTGATCGAGTAACTGTGCTTCGTGATGGTAAATGGCGCGGCGTGAACGATATTGCCGATATCTCTGATGATGAAATTATGACTTTGATTGTTGGACGCGAACTTGAATCTACTTTTCCTCCTAAGCATGGCGGTAAAAAAACTGACAAAGAATTCTTTAAAGTCGATAATATTTCTGGTCCCGATTTTCAAAATGTATCGTTAACTGCCAACAAGGGAGAGATTGTTGGAATAGCCGGTGTTGTCGGAAATGGACAGAGTGAACTACTTCGCGCTATTGCCGGCCTAGATAAGTTCTCTGGTGCAATTGAAATTAATGGGGAAGCTACGTCTAGTAAGAAACTATTAAATAAAGCTGCATATATGCCCTCCGATCGCCATAGTGAAGGCTTGATGATGTCTCTCTCAGTTAGGGAGAATGCAGCAGTGAATGCACTTAATAAATTAACGAGCGGAATATTCGTAAGTCGCAAAAAAGAGACCAACGTTGTTCATGCATCTTTGAAGTCAATTGATGTTAAAGCACCGTCGATGGACGCAGATGTTTCAGCCTTATCGGGTGGAAATCAACAGAAAATCGTGATGTCTAGGTCACTTCTTTCAGATCCAATCTTGATTATTGCTGATGAGCCAACTCAAGGAGTGGATGTAGGAGCTCGAGCTGAGATCTATAAAATTCTTCGGGATACAGCCCAGAGCGGAATTCCAGTTATTGTAAATTCCTCCGATACGAAAGAACTTGAAGGCCTTTGTGATCGTGTTTATGTGATGTCACGAGGACATATTGTTAGTACTTTAGAGGGTAGCGATATAACTGAAACAAAGATGGTTGCTGCAGCGGTTAGCTCTACAAGGCTCAAGACCGCTGAAGAAAATCTTGTCACAGAAAAAGAACTGCGCAGACGAAGGATTCTGCGTTCTGATTTCCTTCCTCCATCAGTTCTTATGGGAATAATTGTTCTCCTTAGCCTATTTATTTACTCTAAAAATGACTTGTACTTTGGCTCTTATAACATTAACGCTGTACTTGGGTTGGGTACCGGGCTAGGTTTTATCGCATTAGGTCAAACCATTGTTTTAATGACCGGGGGTATCGATTTATCTGTGGGTCCCGCCTCGGGAGTTTTGTTAGTTATTGGTTCGTTTTTTATTAATGATGGTAAATCGTTGCCATTCATTTTAATGGGATTCATTCTCATAGTTATTGCTGCAATTCTAATTGGCATAATTAATGGCTCCCTCATTCGTTTTGCTCACTTCACACCCGTTGCAGGAACACTTACGGTTTATATAGCATTAATTGGTATCGGATTTTTATTGCGCCCAGCTCCAGACGGATACTTCAATGCAACGTTTACGGACCTACTTCTTGGGAAAATTGGGCCCATTCCATACACGTTTATCATTTTGATTGGTGCCGCAATTCTTTTTGAGCTTCTTGTTCGTCGCACAAAATGGGGAGTTCGCCTACGCGCCGCTGGTTCCAATGAAGAATCTGCGCGTAGATTGGGCGTAAATATTGATCGCACGATTATTGGAGCATATGTAGCATCAGCTCTATTTGCAGCAGTTGGCGCAGTCATCATTATGGGCATTATCGGCCTGGGAGATCCTGCGCAGGGAACAACGTACACATTGCAATCAATTACTGCCGTAGTTCTTGGCGGGACGAGCCTTCTTGGAGGCAGAGGTTCATTTATCGGGAGTTTACTTGGCGCTGTTTTGATGGTTCAAGTATTGAATGCTTGCGTATTTTTAGACTTATCGCAGAGCTGGCAGTACCTCTTTCAAGGACTGCTAATTGTTTTTGCAGCTATTTCTTACACGCTAACTCGATCTGGAGGAAAAAAATGAAGGCAGCACGTTTTCACGGTCAAAAAGATATCCGAATTGAAGAAGTGGCAGCACCAGGTGCACCACTAGCTGATGAAGTTGCCGTAGAAGTTCTTTACTGCGGAATATGTGGGACTGATTTACATGAGTATGTAGTCGGAGCAATTGTTACTCCAACCAAGCCACACCCTTTGACTGGTGTCACTAATCCTCAAATTCTTGGGCATGAGTTTTCTGCTCGTGTAATCGAGATTGGGAAAGATGTTCGGGATGTAAAAGTAGGAGATCGAGTCGCAATTATGCCGGCCATTGTTTGTGGGCGGTGCATTCCTTGTCGTACCGGACGTGGACATCTCTGCGAACTCTTTGCTTGCACAGGCCTTTCTGCGCCAACTGGTGGACTTGGAGAAATCGCAATTTTGAAGGAATACCAAGTTGCAAAACTTCCAGATTCAATGTCGGATCAAGCTGGTGCACTAGTAGAGCCAGCTGCAGTAGCTGCATATGGTGTTGACCGAGTAGGTGTTACTGGTGGCGACATTATTTTGGTTACAGGTGCTGGCCCTATTGGAGCACTCTCTGCTTTGTATGCAAATGCAATCGGTGCGGCACAGGTAATTATTGCCGAGCCAAACCCGCACCGGGCAGCCTTTGCTAAGGCTTTAAACCTTGGTCCAGTCCTTAATCCAATGGATGATTCTTTTGCCGCAACAATTGCTGAACTTACTGAGGGCCGCGGCGTTGATATGGCTGTTGAGGCATCAGGCAGCACTGGGGGATTAACTGGTTGCATGAACAGCGTACGACGCAGTGGAAAGATTGTGCAAACAGGTTTACATACCAAACCGGCCACAATCGATGCAATGAAGCTCTCAGAAAAAGATATTTCATACGTGGGCTCTTGGTGCTACTTGCTCACAGATTGGCCACGCGTAATCCGATTAGCTGCAACAGGTAAGTATCCAATTGAAAAAATGATTTCAAATGTGATTGGTATTGATGATGTTGTTACTAAGGGCTTTGATGTCCTCATTGATCCAAAGGGGGATCAGATGAAGGTGCTAGTTAAGGTTAAAAAATAGGGGACAGATGAAAAAGCCCCCGACTTGTGCGGGGGCTTTTTCATTTACACCGTAAGGAACCTATTTACTAAAGAGCGGCTTTAAAGTATTAAGCGCAGGTCGGGTTTTCAAATACTCCTGAGCTGCAGCTTCATGTATCTCTTTATCGTAGTAATCCCACTGGATCAGCTCCAATGCCAGTCCATCTGGATCACTGAAGTAGCACCAACGCCATCCGGCGAGGGGCCCAGAGTCAACAACATTTACATCGCTATAGAACTTCACTCCTTTTGACTCCAGTTCAGCTTTAGTTGCATGAATATCATCAACATTGAAGCAGACGTGAGCAGCACCTAGGTGGTTATTAGGTACTGGCTTGCCGTTGGTATCAGCGCGATCGGCATATTCAATGAGTTCAAAAGTTGTAGTTTTATCAACCCAGAGTGAGACTTGGCGAAGTTTGGCACCTGGTACCCCAACACCTTTTTCAAGTTCTGGGCCTTCAAACCAACCTGTCGGCTCATTCTGGAATTGAAATCCTAGAATGTCGTGATAAAAATAGATTGAACGATCAAGGTCGCTACAAATGAGTCCAACATGGTGGACATAGTTCATCTTCATTAATTCATCCCCTGTTTAGTAGTGGCAAACAAGCAATTCAGAATATACGCCTAGAAATGGGGGGTGTACAGTACCTCTAAACACTTTTATACTGGCTCAGTGCCTTAATCAGAGGTGCTACTGAGCGGTAGATTTGCCCACTAACCTAGGCATTACGTTTTAGATAGAACTAAAAGGGAGAGTCATGACTGACGCGATTGCATATCTTGGCTCTCGTTTAAAAGAGATACGACTTAAATCAGGGCTTTCACTCCGCGAGATTGCTCGTCAATTAGATGTATCGCCGTCATTTATTTCTCAGATTGAAAATGGTAAGTCGCAACCATCAGTAGCAACCTTGTATGCATTTGCAAAACTCTTAAGCGTTCCTGTCGATGTGCTTTTTCAATCATCTGGAGAAGTGGATATTGATTCAGATAAACAATTAGGTGTTGATGTCAGCCGTAAAAATCTTGCCCATCCAACAGATGCTTGGGACAGCTCTAAGGCGCGAATTTCATCTATAAATCCTAATAATCGCAGTCTGATCACAATGGACTCAGGAGTGACTTGGGAAAGATTAGCTGCCACTGCCGAGAAGTCAGTTAACTTCATGGAAATTGTTTACGAACCTGGAGCTGAAACGAATAAGTCCGGAGAAATGATCTTTCATGAAGGATTCGAATATGGATATGCCCTCGAAGGTGAATTAGAAGCCACAATTGGGGATCTAGTACTCCAACTTTCAGCCGGCCATTCCCTGGGTTTTGATTCTTCAATCCCACACAGATTTAGGAATACCAGTGGTAAAAAATTTCGCGGAATTTGGTTTGTGCATGGGTGTCACAGCACTGACTCCTCCGCCTGAAATGCTGGACCGTAACCCCTTGGAGCTTTAAGAAAACCTTGACACCACTGTTTTGCTGGTGTTAACTAGGAGAGAACATCTAGCCCGAAACGGGGTGGATTTATCCCTGAGGAGTATGTAATGGCGATCGCAACCTACGGAACCAATGGCGTTGATTGGGAAAACCGAGTTGATTTCGAGCGTCTGCGCACCGAACGCCTTGCACGCCTAAAAGCTGAGCTTGAGAATTCAAGCCTAGGAGCGCTACTAACTTTTGATTTTCACAATATTCGCTACATGACCTCTACACACATTGGCACATGGGCGATGGACAAGATGATTCGATTTTCAATCTTGCCTCGCGGTGGCGAGCCGGTGCTGTGGGATTTTGGATCTGCAGCAAAACACCACACAATTCAAAATCCATGGCTTGATAAAGCCCATGCCGATGCAAGTGCCAATGGCCATGGACCACACCATGATGCCGGTCCACTTATTGGATCGCGTGCTGGAATTTCAACTCTTCGTGGTGCGATTCCGCCTAGTGCTGGTCAAGCAGAAAAAGTTGCAGACAAAATTTATGAAGTTCTCAAGGCATATGGTTTAGAAAAAGAACCACTTGGTATCGACATCGTGGAACCACCTGTACTTTTTGCACTTCAAGCAAAAGGCATCCCAGTTGTAGATGGGCAACAGTTATTTCTTGCAGCTCGCAGAATTAAAACAAAAGATGAAATCTCACTTCTTACAACCGCTGCTTCCATGGTTGATAAAGCCTATGACGATCTTTATTCATTCCTTCGTCCAGGAGTAAAAGAAAATGAGTGTGTGGGTTTAGTTGCAAAGACTCTTTATGATTTAGGTTCAGAACATGTTGAAGGAGTAAATGCAATTTCCGGAGAGCGTTGCTCGCCACACCCACACGTTTTTTCAGACCGCATTATTCGCCCTGGTGATCCTGCGTTCTTTGATATCTTGCATAGTTATATGGGATATCGCACCTGCTACTACCGCACATTTGCAGTTGGATCAGCTTCGCCTGCACAACGCGATGCATACACAATTTGCCGTGAATATATGGATAAGGCAATTGCACTGGTTAAGCCAGGTGCAACTACTGCTGACATTGTTAAAGTCTGGCCAAAGGCTGAGGAATTCGGCTTTGCTAATGAAGAAGCTGCATTTGCCCTTCAATATGGCCACGGTGTTGGTCTTTCTATTTGGGAACGCCCAATCTTTAGCCGCATGATTTCACTTGATAACCCAGAAACCTTAGAAGAGGGCATGGTCTTCGCACTCGAGACCTACTGGCCAGCTAAAGATGGATGGGGCGCAGCTCGTATCGAGGAAGAGATTGTTGTTACTGCCACAGGTTGTGAAGTAATTACTAAGTTCCCAGCAGAAGAGCTATTGGTTGCCGGTCAGCGATATTTCACTACCGGAGGCTTCCTTAATACAACTCGTGATTCACAGTCACATTTGAATACATCTACTTTTAATCACATCGGCAACGGTAAGTAGGAGTGGATCTTGGAAATGGATATGGACATTTAACCTATTCCACCTTAGTTCACCCAGGTGATACATGGCCGGAGATGAAAAACTCTCTGATCACTTATGTGCCAGAAGTAAAGAAGCGTTTTAGCCCTGATGCACCTATGGGAGTTTCACTTCGCCTTGCAAATGCATCGGTTGAAGAATTACTAGCAAAACCTGAAGAGCGAATTTGGTTAAAGAAATTTCTTCAAGATAACCAGCTGTATATCTTTACGGTTAATGCTTTTCCTTATGGTCCCTTCAAAGGCGAACTTGTTAAAGAGCGCGTCTATGAACCAGATTGGACAACGCAGGCGCGAACGCAGTACACAATGCATATTGCAGATATTTTGGCAGAAGTTACTGATCAATCTGTTGAGCCCACAATTCAAACAGCTCCCCTTGCCTATCGTCCAAAGGCAACAACTCCTGAATTTATTGCAAGCTTTGATGAGAATATCTATCGAGTAATTGCACACTTAATGACACTAGAAAAAAAGACAGGTCATCGAGTCAAGCTAGCCGTTGAGCCAGAACCTTTTTGCTTCTTAGAAACAATCCCTGAAACAGTTGAGTGGTTTAAAGAAAAGATTTACACACTCAAAGCTGCAGAGAAGATCGCCAAGTATTCAGGACAACCCCTTTCAGAAGTTTTTGGTGCAACTCGGCGCTACCTCGGCATAGTTCTAGATATCTGTCATCAGTCAGTCGCATTTGAAGATATTGCAGCAGATATTGAGTTGCTCTCTCAAGCTGGAATCCCAATATTTAAACTCCAAGAAGCTGCAGCATTGCGTGTTGATAACGTCACCGCAGAAATAGTCGAAGAACTCAAGAAATACACCGGGACGATTTATCTTTCCCAGACCACTGAACTGCGAAACGGAGTCATTACTCGCTTTTTAAACTTAGAAGATGCGATTGCCGCTTGGGATAAAGATCCTGGCCCTCGGGAATGGCGCACACATTTCCATGTTCCAGTTTTCTTACAGGACCTAGGCCCATTTCAGACCACTCGCTCAGGCATTGATGACGCACTGAGAGTGCACGCACGTACACCGCTTTCTACGCACTTAGAAATTGAGACTTACACCTGGGACGTACTTCCAGAACATCTTAAAACAGGCGACATTACAGAGTATGTGGTGCGTGAACTGGAATACGTCAGAGATGAGCTAATTCGTCAAGTAGCGGCTATTAAATAACCCTTTACATTTTGATTGGATTAATTCAACGCCGCTTTCAGGGTTGCGAACTCACTTACAAGCTCTGAAGGCAATTTAGAACCAATCTTTGTAAACCAATCATCAATTAATGGAAGCTCTGCTCGCCACTCATCAATGTTGACTGCGCAAACTTCAGCCAACTCCTGCGCAGAAGTTTTTAATCCAGAGACATCAATTGCACCTGGAGAAGGAACTAAACCTATAGGAGTTGATACAGAAGTGTTCGCACCTTCGATTTGTTCGATGGCCCATTTAATTACACGTGAGTTTTCGCCAAACCCTGGCCATAGGAATTTTCCTAAGCTACTTCGGCGGAACCAATTAACGTAAAAGATTTTTGGAAGCTTAGATTGATCTGTATCCTTACCTATAGATAACCAATGATTCAAATAATCCCCAACGTGGTATCCAATAAATGGGAGCATCGCCATAGGATCGCGACGCACCACTCCAACCTCACCTGTTGCGGCAGCAGTTGTCTCTGATGAAAGCGTTGCACCCATAAAGACGCCATGATTCCAATTGCGTGATTGAACTACTAAAGGAATTGTGGTCTTACGACGCCCACCAAAGAAAATAGCAGATATAGGAACGCCGGAAGGATTTTCCCACTCTGGCGCAATTATTGGGCATTGCTGTGCAGGGGTGCAAAAACGAGAGTTGGGATGTGATGATAGCTCTCCACTTTCTGGCGACCAATCACGATTTTTCCAGTCGGTTAAATGGGAAGGGGGAACATCAGTCATTCCTTCCCACCAGACATCTCCATCATCAGTGAGTGCGACGTTGGTAAAAATTGAATTTCCCTTTTCAACGGTGCGCATGGCATTTGCATTAGTTCCCCAACCAGTACCGGGAGCAACACCAAAGAAACCAAATTCAGGGTTTACTGCATATAAACGGCCATCTTCACCGAAGCGCATCCATGCAATGTCATCTCCTAGAGTTTCAACTTTCCACCCATCAAGTGTTGGTTCAAGCATTGCAAGATTTGTTTTTCCACAAGCAGAAGGAAATGCGGCCGCTACATAATGCGCATTGCCTGAGGGCGGAGTGACCTTAAGAATTAACATATGTTCAGCAAGCCAACCTTCATCACGTGCCATTACAGAAGCTATTCGCAATGAGTAACATTTCTTGCCTAATAGAGCATTTCCACCATATCCAGAACCGTAAGACCAAATCATGCGCTCTTCAGGAAACTGAGTAATGTATTTAGTTGCGTTGCAAGGCCATTTTACATCTTTCTCGCCAGCGTAAAGTGGTGCACCTACAGAGTGGAGCGCCCGAACAAATTCTTTATCAGTGCCAAGGGCTTTAAGAACTTCGCTACCCATGCGACTCATAATGTGCATAGATGCAACTACATACGGACTATCAGTGATTTGAACACCGAACATTGGAATTGTTGCATCAAGAGGCCCCATGCAAAACGGGATCACATACATCGTGCGCCCACGCATACTTCCAAAGTAGAGCTCATTCATAATTTGTTTCATTTCAGCCGGATTCATCCAATTATTAGTTGGCCCAGAATCATCTTCGCTGAGGGAACAAATAAAAGTGCGCTCTTCTACGCGGGCAACATCAGAGGGGGCAGATGTGCACCAAAACGAATTGGGCTTCTTCTTTAATCTTGTAAAGGTCCCAGCTTCGACCAGTGAAGTCGTAATCTCATCCCATTCGGCAGAAGTCCCTGTGCACCAGAAAATATCCTCAGGCTGGGTACGCCTTGCCACCGAATTAACCCAATCAACAAGCTGGGTGTGGGTCGTTGGAGGGGGAAATGCCATGATTGACTCCTTAAGGGCTCCGTTGCCGTGCTTGGAGTGTAAAGTATAAGTGAACACTTCAGCAAAACTGCTCACGCCTATTTACTTAGCCCACGCTAGCCCTCTGTAGGGCATCTGGGGCAAAACCAATGGGAGTGGCTATAACTATGATTACGCCAGATCCCTCGTACGGCGTTATCCGTACTGAACTCCCCCAGGGCAGGAATGCAGCAAGGGTAGGTCCGCTCTGGCGGGTGTGCGAGGGGTCCTAAATTGCGTCGAAGAGTAGAGGAGAGCACACGATGTCTTTAGCGTTGTATCGCAAGTATCGTCCCTCTGTTTTTGCAGATGTCATCGGACAGGAACATGTAACAGTTCCACTTTCAAATGCGTTGGAATCTGGGCGCACACATCACGCATATTTATTTAGTGGTCCACGTGGTTGCGGAAAAACTTCTAGCGCTCGCATTATGGCGCGCTCACTTAACTGCGTTAAAGGACCAACACCTAATCCATGTGGTGAGTGCCAATCATGTAATGATCTAGTTGCAAACGGTCCAGGTTCACTTGATGTTATTGAACTAGATGCGGCAACTCATGGTTTAGTAGATGATGCACGCGATCTTCGCGATAAAGCTTTCTTTGCACCAGTACAAAGCCGTTACAAGATCTACATCATCGATGAGGCGCACCAACTCGGACCGGGTGCTGCAAATGCACTTTTGAAAGTTGTTGAAGAACCGCCTCCCCACGTTATTTTCATCTTTGCTACAACAGAGCCAGAAAAGCTGATTGCAACTATTCGCTCTCGTACACACCACTATCCATTCCGTTTAGTTCCACCTGGAATCTTGGCTGCGCACTTAGAAAAGATTTGTAATCATGAAGGTGTCAGTGTTGCTAAAGGCGTTATTCCACTTGTAGTACGGGCCTCTGGTGGCTCAGTGCGTGACGCACTCTCTGTGTTGGGTCAGCTATTAGCTGGTGCTGGCAAAGATGGTGTGAGCTATGAAATTGCAATTCAATTATTAGGTTTCACCGATGGCGCATTGCTCGATGATGCCATCGATGCAATTGCAGCCCATGATGGGGCAACGCTATTTAAAACTATTGATCGAGTCATTGAATCTGGCCATGATCCACGCCGCTTTACAAGTGACATGTTGGAGCGAATCCGCGACTTGATGATTGTTGATGCCCTTAAAGATTCAGGAAGCAATGCAATCCTGCGCGATATTCCAGATGATCAAATGGAACGCATGCGCAATCAAGCTAACCGAATTGGAACAGCTAATCTTTCACGGGCAGCAGACATTGCTGCCGAAGGTTTAACGCAGATGCGCGGTGCCACAGCACCACGTTTAATGCTGGAACTGATCTGTGGACGCATACTTTTGCCTATTGGTGACAATGGTGAATCAGGAATGCTTTCGCGTATTGAGCGATTAGAGCGCGCGGAAAACATTGCACCGATGACAACTCCTGTGCCAGCAAAGCCAGTTGAGAAAAAAGAAGCAGTAGCTGCTCCAGTAAAGGCTGAAGCTGCGCCAGCAGAAGTGAAGGTAGAAGCACCAGCAGCTAAGGTAAATAACGCCCCTGGCGCCTTTGATATTGCAGCCCTACGTCGTGCTTGGCCAGATGTTATTGAAGATGTAAAGAAGCGCCGCAGACTGACCTGGTCACTGCTTTCTGCTTCAGCACAAGTACTTGCCGTGGATGACAAAGCAATCACAATCGGAATTGTTAACGCAGGAGCCAGAGATTCATTTGTTCGATCAGAATCAGATGAGATTTTGCGTAAGGCATTTGTGGATGTAGTTGGGATAGATCGAAAGATTGAATGTGTTGTTGATCCATCCATTGATACCAATACACCCGCAGCACGTGAGACCCGCACTTCAGAGGCGCCTTCAGATAAGAACCTGCTTTCAGGGGCGGCGCTACTTGCCCAAGAACTTGGCGCAAAAGTAATTGAGAGTAAATAATTAATGTCAGGTATGTATGAAGGTGCAATTCAAGATCTCATCGATGCGCTAGGTCGTCTGCCAGGAATTGGCCCAAAGTCGGCTCAACGTATTGCTTTTCATATTTTGCAAGCAGATGCTGAGATAGCAACTGCGCTCGTGGACTCCATTCGCACAGTAAAAGAGCGCGTGAAGTTTTGTGTGGAATGTGGAAACGTTTCTGAAGAAGATCAATGCCGCATCTGTCGTGATCCACGCCGTGATAACACGTTGATCTGTGTTGTTGAAGAGAGTAAAGATGTGATTGCAATTGAGCGCACACGAGAATTTCGCGGTAAGTATCACGTGCTGGGTGGTGCAATAAGTCCTATCGATGGAATTGGTCCAGAGCAGCTGCGCATCCGTGAACTCATGGCACGTCTTGCAGATCCTGGAATCGTTGAAGTTATTTTGGCTACCGATCCAAACTTGGAAGGTGAAGCCACAGCTACCTATCTATCGCGCATGATTAAGCCGCTTGAAATAAAGGTCTCTCGATTAGCTAGTGGTCTGCCAGTGGGCGGGGATCTGGAATATGCCGATGAAGTCACGCTGGGCCGAGCTTTTGAAGGCCGCCGCGACGTTTAATCTCGTTATCTGATACGTGCCTTGTCTCATTATTTAAGATTTCCTGAAAAACGGTTAGCGCCATTTAAATCTATGCGCCACCATTAAGCCATGGGACTGATTGTTCAGAAGTATGGCGGCTCTTCGGTGGCCGATGCCGAGGGCATGAAGCGCGTTGCCAATCGCATTGTGGCAGCCAAGCGCGATGGCAATCAGGTCGTTGTCGTTGTTTCTGCGATGGGCGATACAACCGATGAACTCATTGATTTAGCTAAACAGATCACTCCAATTCCATCAGGGCGAGAACTGGATATGTTGCTTACTGCCGGTGAGCGAATTTCGATGGCTCTTCTTGCAATGGCGATTACAAATTTAGGACATGAAGCCCGTTCATTTACTGGTTCTCAAGCTGGTGTGATTACAACATCTGCACATGGTCGCGCTCGCATTATCGATGTGACACCAGGACGCATTCAAGAAGCGTTGGCAGAAGGTGCAATTGCAATCGTTGCTGGCTTTCAAGGAATTTCACAAGATACAAAAGATGTAACAACACTTGGCCGCGGCGGCAGTGACACAACTGCAGTTGCATTAGCTGCGGCCCTAGAGGCCGATGTTTGCGAGATCTATACAGATGTTGATGGAATCTTTAGTGCTGATCCACGTGTTGTTCCAACAGCGCGAAAGTTAAAGACAGTTACTTATGAAGAAATGTTGGAACTAGCAGCAAGTGGTGCAAAGGTTCTGCACTTGCGCTGCGTTGAGTATGCACGCCGTTATGACTTACCTATTCACGTACGTTCATCTTTTACAACAAATGAAGGAACATGGGTGGTCAAAGATCATCCACAAGGAGGAGAAATGGAACAAGCAATCATCTCAGGCATCGCCCACGATAAGAGCGAAGCAAAGATCACGATTGTCGGCGTACCGGACCGAACTGGTGTTGCTGCACGTATCTTCCAAGCCATTGCCGATGCTGACATCAACATCGACATGATTGTTCAAAACGTCTCTGCCGCCGCA
>Ga0255064_1000054_pt1 | contig 22113 bp, 24 predicted proteins | sample Colum_Cont_RepB__2_FD_188463 | JGI IMG/M metagenome (GOLD analysis project Ga0255064, IMG submission 188463) | Freshwater microbial communities from Columbia River, Oregon, United States - Colum_Cont_RepB_0h | ecosystem: Environmental > Aquatic > Freshwater > River | place: USA: Oregon...
AACTCTCGGGATCCATCTCCAGTAGTTGAAGCAAACAGGCTCATGCTTTCTCAAGAATCCGTTCAATAATGCGCTCAAACATTTCGACATCTTGCGCGCCAGGTACTGACCACTGACCGTTGATGACGAACGTTGGAACAGCGGTGACTCCGTATTCGGCAGCCTCGGCAATTTCGGATCTCACTTCGTCGACGAATTCATCACCTGACAGAAATGTGTGCGCTTCTAAGCGGTCAATACCCGCAGACTCAGCACAGTCAGCGAGCACATCTATGTCGCCGATGTTCTTGCCGTCTGTGAAATAGGCGTCCATGATGCGTTCCTTAAGAGGAATCTGTACAGAAGTACCGTGTTGCTTCAGCGCATAACTCAGTAGTCGATGTGCAAGAAAGGTGTTTGCTCGCACTGCAATGTCCATGTTGAACGTGATGTTGTCTTGCGCGGCAACAGAGGTGACATGATCAAGAATCTCGGTAGCGCGTTCTGGGCCGCCAAACTTCTTGGCATATGCATCCTTTGCGGGAGTTGGCGAATCGGTTGGAGCGGTTGGGTCTAGTTGGAAGGGTCGGAATGAGTAATCCACTTGAACATCGACTCCGCGGTCTTTCAGACGAGAAATAGCAGTCTCGAAGCGCCGTTTTCCAATAAAACACCAAGGACATATGACGTCGGAGAAGATTTCTATGCGCATAGATGCCACGATAGAGGGGATGGCCTCAACTCCTGCAACCACTGCGACCTTCTGCGCGACGATCGTGGACGAGTGGGTGAGGCTTGGCGTGACTCATGCCGTGGTTTCTCCAGGTTCTCGGAGCACCCCAATGGCGATTGCTCTGTCCAGTAATCCGAAAATCGCACTCCACGTATTTCACGACGAGCGATCCGCATCATTTGCGGCACTAGGTATCGGTCTGCAATCGGGTGTGCCTGCCGTATTGCTGTGTACCTCTGGAACCGCTGCGGCCCAGTTTTTTGCAGCCGTCATTGAAGCGAACTACGCGCATGTGCCGATGCTCGTGTGCACCGCAGACCGTCCACCAGAACTACAGGGCGTTGGCGCACCACAAACGATTAATCAAACAAACTTGTATGGAAACTTTGTCCGCAAGTTCATTGATGTAGGCGTGGCAGACGATACAAAAGCATCGAAGTGGAGAACTGTCGCACGTGACGCATTCTCGGCATCCGTTGGAGTGAATCGCGGACCATGTCATGTGAACTTCCCGTTTCGCGAACCTCTCGTAGGAGTAGCCGAGGCGCTTCCTGCCGCAGATTCACATTCGCCGGTTCGAATGAGTGCCGATGTAGCAACGGCATCGGAACGTAAAAAGTTGTCGCTCGCACTTCGTGCAGAACGCGGGCTGATCATTGCCGGCAATGGAATTGACCAGTCGCGCTTCATTCTTGATTTAGCGGCAAAGTTGAATTGGCCGGTTGTTGCAGACCCGCGGAGTAATTGTCGGGTTGCACCTGAAAGCAGTCATGGTGCAACGATTGTGACGTGTGCCGATGTCATGATGAGGCACCAACCAACCGCCGAATCGCTAAAACCAACTGTGGTCATTCGCGTTGGCGACCCACCGGTAAGCAAAGTGGTAAATCAGTGGCTTGCGCGTTGTGGAGCAGAACAGATTGCTGTCACTCAGCAGCCAACGCTCATTGACCCAGACAAGATCGTCACCACTCACATTGTTGGATCATTCAATGAGCTGTTCATGGAAATGTCGCGTGGAACACAAGTAAAGCCCGAATCAGAGTGGATTAGTGAGTGGAAGCTGCGTGAGCGGAAAGCACGTACTGCGCTTGACTCGCAGTTCTCGAACTCAAATCAACTTACTGAGCCACTGAGTGCAGTGACTGTGAGTGAATCGCTTGAACCAGGATCGAATTTGGTTGTGTCGTCTTCCATGCCAGTACGCGATTTGGAATGGTTCGCGCCTGCTCGAGACGGCGTTCGAGTATTCAGTAACCGTGGAGTAAATGGAATTGACGGGGTTGTGTCAACTGCTGTTGGAGTTGCTTTGTCGTCTAGAGCGCCAACAGCGCTACTGATCGGCGATATCGCGATGCTGCACGACAGCAATGGGTTGCTCAACCTAATTCGACGTGATGTTCAGATGAAGATCATTGTTGTCGACAATGAAGGCGGCGGAATTTTCTCATTCCTTCCTCAGGCGGAATCGCTAGAAGGATCTCAATTTGAGCAACTTTTCGGCACACCGCACAGCGTGGATTTTGAGTCACTGGCCAAGACGCATGGCATTCCATTTGCATGGGCAACGACGACCGACGAGCTTCGTCGCGAACTAGGGAACTCTGGAACTTCCATCATTGGTGTGCGTACCGATCGGAAGGTCAATGTTGCCGATCACAATGCCCTCTATGCAGCAGTAGCCGAGGCTTTAACGCAATAGTGAACTACGGCCGCATGATGGCTGCGAGCATCGCTTGCAGTTTGGCCTGTGTTTCAGCCAGTTCGTCTGCAGGGTCACTGTCTGCAACGATGCCTCCACCAGCGAACAGGCGTGCCTGTGTTCGTGCCTCATTGAACTGTGCGCAACGAATAGCAACAGCGAACACACCATTTCCACGGCTATCAAACCAGCCGATGGCACCGCCGTATTTATCGCGATCCATACCTTCATGTTGGGCAATGATTTGAAGCGCTTGCTCGCGTGGGAATCCGCCAAGTGCAGGAGTAGGTGACAAGGCAAGCGTTGCATCGAGCACATGTATGCGGGGCTCAGAGAGTTTGCCAATGAGTTGGGTTCCAAGGTGTTGAACGTTTGCAACCTGAATAACGGATGGTTCTTCTTCCCAGTCCAAGTATGAGCAATGGGGAAGCAGGGTGTCATGGACCATGTCAATCACCACGCGGTGCTCGATTTGGTTCTTTGTGCTGGCAAGCAATTGCTTGGCTAATGCTTCATCTTTGATCGGATCACCTGTTCTCGGTGTGGTGCCAGCAAGAGGATGGCTGCTGATCTCATCATCGTGAATGGCAACAAGAAGCTCTGGTGATGCACCGACAAATCCATCAAATGAGTATCGATAACTGGTGCCAAACGAAGCTCTAAGCCGGAGAAGTAATGCATGAATATCAACCGGTGTATCTGAATCAACAAACACATCGCGTGCAATTACCGCTTTTGTGAGTTGTCCGTTGCGCACTGCATCTCTGGTCGTTTCAACAGCCTTGAGGTAAACGGGCACTGCAACGCCATCGCGAACGGTGAATTGTGCGTTTCCTGAAGTTGGCGCAGGTTCAGTCAGTTTCGGAAATGGCGCGTCATCAATAACCGTCACCCAGGTTTCACCTTGTCGGGTCTTGCAGAGCGTCACTGTCGGAAGAATGAAATCAGACTCTCGCGTTGTATCAAAGGGAATTGAGCCAAACATGATGGGCCCAACCCCAATTGGTAGATCTGTTGGCGAGTGCTCAATCGCGTTCAATAGTTCGCGCGCCTTGGGGGCACTCAAGCGAGCGCTAACGCCAACTGCAGCAAAACCCACACCCTCTCGAACAAACAGGAAGCCATTCGCACCAGCGAAATCATTCAGGTCAATCTCGCGATCGGTGATGTCTGACAACGGAAACGACGTTGCTTGCATCAGGCTTACTACTTCTTTGTTGCGTGCATCAACTGCGTAAGGCCACCGGAAAGTTGCTCGTGCCGCACATGTTCAAAACCCGAATTCTGCAACATGACTACCAATTGCTCTGGTGAAGGCAAATATGCAACGCTTTTCGGCAAGTAGTTGTACGCAGCGCGATTAGAAAGCAGCCCTCCGATTCGCGGAACAACCTTCCCGAAGTACACGCTGTTACCCCAACGGATAAGCGGATTGGTTGGCGTGCTCACATCGAGTAAAGCAATTCGACCGCCCGATTTCGTGACACGTGCAATTTCATGAAAGAACACATTGAGATCAACCAGGTTGCGCAAGGCGAAGCCGCAGGTCACACCATCAACAGATTTGGTAGCAATTGGCAAACGAAGAATGTCTGCCTGTACTCGCGGCGCTTTGCTGTGGTCTGCAGCAAGCATGCCAAACGACATGTCAAAGGAGAGGGGAATGAGTCCGGCTTTGCGAAGGTCAACACAGAGATCGCCCGTTCCACTAGCGAGATCAAGCACCCGAGCACCCTTTGTTAGTGCGAGCTTGCGCACTGCAATTTTGCGCCAACGCGTATCGAGCCGAAAGGTCATGATGCGGTTCACCATGTCGTAGCGCGGGGCGATCGCATCAAACATGTTCTGAACGACTTTGGCCTTGGCGTCTCCCTGAGGAAGTTCCTGTGTGTCCCAAGCCACTTTGTCAGAATTGCTCACCTCGTCAGGTTACGACACTCTCGGCAATACTTGATGGTTGACCTCACCACTTTGTGGAAAGGGAAAGGTTTGGGGACCGATGATCGACTTTACGTTTACGCCGGAGATTGAAGCAGTGCGCCTAAAGGTGCGTGCCTTCATGGACGAACAAGTTCGCCCGCAGTGGGATGCGATTGATCAGAATGACCGTGCACAAGTGGTGAAGGCCATCGTTGAATTGCGCAAATTGGCTCGCGAGGACTGGAACCTGTGGCTTCCGCATATGCCGGCGGAATGGGGCGGCATGGGACTTGGTCCAACAGCCATGGCAGCAGTATCGGCTGAAGCAGCCAAGGTGAGCATTGGGCCATACGTGTTGAACGCGCAGGCACCCGATGAGGGCAACCAGCACACGTTGTTGCATTGGGGAACGCCCGAGCAAAAAGAAAAGTATCTGCGTCCATTGTGCGAAGGTCGTATGCGGTCCTGCTTCGCCATGACCGAACCCGAAGTCGCTGGCAGCGACCCAACGCTCATTAAAACGTTTGCGTATAAAGACGGCGATGAATGGGTCATCAACGGTCACAAATGGTTTATCTCCGGTGCGCGTGGCGCGCAATTTGCATTGCTTGTAGCGCGCACGGAAGAGGATCCAGATCTTCCGCAAGCAGCAAACTCGTGTTTCATTGTGGATATTCCGAGCGAGGGTTGGAATATCGTTCGCGACGTAGAGACGATGTCTGGCGGACACAACCATTGCGAGATAGAAATCAAAGATCTGCGGGTATCGAATGCAAATATGCTCGGCGGACGCGGGCAAGGTCACTTGCTGGGTCAGTATCGACTTGGACCAGCACGACTTGCTCACTGCATGCGATGGATTGCTCAAGCAGAAACCGCGCTCGACATGATGGTCGCGCGTGCATTAGAGCGTTACTCACATGGATCCCTGCTTGCCGAAAAGCAAGGTATTCAGTGGCTTATTGCCGATTCAGCGATGGAGATGTATCAAGGCAAACTCATGATCTTGCATGCTGCATACAAGATTGAACACGGCATGGACTTCACAAGCGAAGTGAGTATGACCAAGCATTTCGTTGCGAACAGTCTGTGGAGAATTATCGACCGTGCAATCCAGGTGCATGGTGCACTTGGATACAGCACCGATACACCTCTAGCGGGAATGCTGCAGCAAGCACGGTGGAGTCGATTTGCAGACGGTGCCGACGAAATCCATCAAATGCGCATCGCACAACGCACCATCTCGGCCTACAAAGATTTTGGAACAACCAAGAAAGCAACAGGAGACCTTCCGCTATGAGCAAACAGGACATCACGTTTGGCGTATTCATGCCGCAGGGCTGGAAAATGGAATTGGTCGGCATTCCTAGCGCTGTAGACAAGTGGAATGCTGCGGTCGATATTGCGGTAACTGCGGAACAGTTGGGCTTTGACTCAATTTGGGTGTACGACCACTTTCATAACGTTCCTCGACCTGCACACGAAACGGTGTTTGAGTGCTGGACGGTCATGGCGGCAATCAGCCAGCTCACCACTCGCATTCGTTTGGGTCAAATGGTTGGTTGCAACCTGTATCGACCACCAGCGCTCTTGGCAAAAATCACCAGCACGCTTGACGTGATCTCTGGTGGTCGACTGGACTGGGGAATTGGTGCCGGTTGGTACGAAAACGAATGCCGTGGATACGGATATGAATTTCCTGTTCCAAAAAATCGCATAGCCATGCTTCGCGAGTGTGTAGAAATCGTGAAGATGATGTGGTCGCAAGAAGAAACCACTTACGACGGGAAGTACTACCAACTCGTTCGTGCAAACTGCGATCCAAAGCCGCTGCAGGCACCGCGCCCACCAATCTGGATTGGTGGTGGAGGAGAGCAACTCACGCTTCGCGTTGTTGCACAGCATGCCGACTACTCAAACTTTGGTGGCTCTGCTGAAGAGTTTTCACGCAAAGTTGAAATTTTGAAGGGCCATTGCTTGAAAGTTGGTCGCGACGAATCCGAGATTAAGAAGACCACGTCAGGAGAAATTCTTATTCGCGATACCGAAAAGGAACTTCGCGAATATCAGATCGCTAGTGGTCGCGGAGACAACTTTGAGCAGTGGAGTAATGCGAATTTTGTTGGAACGCCCGATCAAGTCGCAGAACGAATTGCCGATTTTGTGCAACGCGGATGCAGCGGATTTGTGCCGTGGTGCGTCGACTATCCAGACAAGCAAACGCTTACGGAGTTTGCAAAAATTATGAAGATGTACCGCTAACGAATTAGTAGTAGTGGCGGAAAATAATTTCTGCAACGCATGATGGCTTAGTTGCGCCCTCGCATTCAAAGGTGGTTTCAAGCACTACTTGTGCGCCGCCTGCAATTTCAGTTGCTTCAAGCAGTTTGACTCCAGCGCGTACCTTCGCACCCACTGGAACTGGCGCCATGAAACGAACCTTGTTTGTTCCGTAGTTCACGCCCATCTTGACGCCTTCTACTTTCCAGATCTGACCGATCAACACTGGTGCCAATGAAAGTGTGAGGTAACCGTGCGCGATGGTCTGTCCGAAAGGACCGGACTTTGCGCGCTCGGTGTCGAGGTGAATCCACTGATGGTCGCCTGTGGCGTCTGCGAAGAGTTGTACCTGCTCCTGGGTGACGGTGATGTAATCGCTGTAACCGAGATGTTGGCCAACGTGAGCCATGAGGTCTGCTTGATCTTTGATGATGGTTGCCATGACTTCAGTGTTGCAGAAAAAGCAGACCAAGTACGAACTTGAGAGTTCGTGCTAGCGGAACCACACCTTTTGATGGGAACGGCTTTGCGTGTGCAGGAGCAGGGCGATTAGCGCAATGTCAAAAATGGCTCCAAGGAAAGAAACACCAATGAGGGACCGATAGACGATCAGGTTTGAGATAAACGGCGTAAACGATGCAGCGATGGCAATCTTGTATCCAATTTTGCGCTCGTTGGCCATCAGTAAGCCGCCAAGAACGTGTGCTGCAATGACGGCTAGCCCGTACACGGGACCAAAAGTGAAAAATCGACGGATGTATCCAAGTTCCATTCGACTGTCGACGAAGTTTGCAAAAGCGAAAAATCCGTTGATGTACAACAACCAGGTTGCGATCTGCAAGGTCTGTGGTTGCATTCGGTCGAACCACTTCTTCCAATTGATGTTCTGCACCGTTTCATTCTTGCAGAACTAGCCTGTAGATATGCGTTCGGGCTTTGTTTCACTTGTTGGACGCCCAAATGTCGGTAAGTCAACTCTTGTTAATGCCTTGTGTGGAGTAAAGGTCAGCATTGTTTCTGACAAGCCGCAAACTACGCGCACTCGAATTCGTGGAGTCGTGACCAAGGATGACTATCAAATCATCTTCATTGACACGCCAGGCTTGCACAAGGCGGTAAGTGCATTGGGCGAGCGCGTAAATGCCACAGCTTTGGAGTCAACAAAAGATGTAGACGTTGTGTGTTTGGTCATCGATGCAACTCAGCCATTCGGCTCCGGAGATCAGTGGGTGGCTAGTCATATCGACATGTCCAAGGCGATCGTCATTTTGAACAAGATTGACAGAGCATCTCCGCAACAAATTTTGAAGCAGTTAACGAAGCTCAGCGAACTTGGTGCATCTGAGTATTTTCCAGTGAGTGCACAGACGGGTGCGGGGATAGCCGAGTTGTCGCAACATTTAGGAAAGCTGCTCCCTGAAGGTGAGCAGTTGTATCCAACCGAGATGACTACTGAGACATCTCCTGGTGAATGGGTCGCCGAGCTTGTTCGGGAGCAATTGCTTGCAATCACGTTTGATGAATTGCCGTATTCAATTGCAACTCGCGTCACTGAATGGGAAGACAACAAAGTGCGATGCGAAATCGTTGTTGAGCGCGACAGTCAAAAGGGAATGGTCATCGGCAAGGGCGGACTGCTGTTGAAAGAAGTGGGGACCGCTGTTCGTAAGCAGTTGCCCAAAGGCACGTATCTCGAGCTGGCTGTGGTAGTTGACAAGAACTGGCAGCAGCGACCGGATCGCGTCGAGCGACTCGGCTACTAGTTACTTCGCAATCAACATTTTGTAGTCGTCAAAGGTCACGGGAGTGCCGGCTCCTGCAATGTCACCGCGGCCACGTGGCACACCGATTGCTTTGCCTCCGACGCTGAATGTCACCTGGCCGATTCCGGGTTGGCTGGTGAGTGTGAGCACAATTTGAGCAATCGCCAAGCGTTGTTCGTTGGGTTTAATCGAATCTAGGTAGACACGTTTTGCATTTACGTTTGCTACTCCGCCTTCAACGTCGATCACCGCAGCAAAATCAACAGGTAGCACGGTTTTCACTTTGGCATTCATCGAATCGGGTAATCCTGCAACTAGTGCCGCAAAAACACCTTGTAAGTCGGTCGGTGTCGGAATTTCCAGTCGTAGTCGCTTTAGCGCAGATCCATCAACAAAATACAAATCAGCTTGTTCAAAAGTAGATCCGGTAAGCGGTGAAGTCAGAACAACCGTTGTTGTGGTTGCAGGAACAGATGTCTCTGGGGAATTGAGTCCAAAGGGAATGTCACTTGTGCTGATTTCATCAACTGCTCCAGAATTCGGCACAGCACACGAAGCAAGCAACAAGCACAGCGCACACAACTTAAACGGGATCGGGCGAATAATCATTTTTAGCCTTCGGTTCTCGCAAATGTGATGACGAAACTTGAACCACCTTCACTTGATTCCTCTACATGAGCACTGCCCTGAAGGGCTCGAGCATGCTCTCTGACAATTGCCAATCCCAGCCCGCTGCCTTTGCTGTTGCGAGAAGCTGTTCCGCGGGCAAAGCGGTCGAACACTTGTGTGCGTTCACTCATCAATACTCCTGGACCAGCGTCGTGTACTGCGAGTGTAAACGTGCCTCCGTCGCTGGTGAGTGTCACCTTTGTGGCTCCGTTGGCATGATCTCGTGCATTTTCCAAGAGATTCACCAATATGCGCTCGACGCGTCGTCTATCAAGCCGTGTTTCATCGTCAGCTCGAGTCTCTCCGTCCGAAGTTTGTACCGAACTGATAAATGGAATGTCACCAAAGCCATACCGATGCATGATGCGACCGATGAGGTCGTTGAGTTGAACGTTCTCGGTCTCGTGGTCTGCAACTTGGGCGTCAAGGCGGGAAAGTTCCAAGAGATCAAGAACGGTTCTGTCGAAGCGTTCAATCTGTTTCTGCATGATGTCAATTGCTTGCTGATTTCGTTCGGAGAATTCCGATTTTCGCGAAACGAGAACATCTGCTGCTGCTGACAAAGCGGTAACTGGCGATCGCAATTCATGGCTTACATCACTGGCGAAGCGCTGTTCGCGTTCAATTCGTTGTTGCACGGCATCCGCCATCTCGTTGAACGAAACAACAAGTCGGTCTAAATCTGGGTCATCTTCCTGAACCAATCGAGTATCAAGACCACCCGTTGCAATTTGGTTTGCTGCGAACGCAACTCGCGTAAGCGGCTGAAGCACCGTCCGACTCATGGTCAACCCAAGTACACCGGCGGCAAGGGTAATGAGCACAACTCCAATGAGCAGCGTGATTTGAATGGTGCGAAGCGTGTTCTCGACATCTGTTACGGGAAACGCTTCAAAGTAATGGAGTCCGATAGACGGAACAGCGACCCCAATTGCTTCGTATGGCTTGTTTTCAAATTGAAATCGTTGTCTGCTTGTCTTATCGCTAAGTGTTCGCTCAAGCAATTCTGGAGGCAAATTTGATTGAGTAAATCGAAGTGGTTCCTGCGCATAGAACAGTGAAGTTCGTCCTGGACGTTCATCAAGTTGCACGACTGCATATCCGCCTTGCTCGGTTCGGATTTGCGTAACGAGGTCGGCAATATTTGCGCTATCCGCCTCAACGACGTTACGCATCAATTGCGCGTTATTGAAAGCCTGTCGCTGAGCAACTTCTGATCGCTGACCGAGCAGATACGAGCGGGTGCTGGCATAGGTCACCACGCTCAACGCAATCGCTGCAGCCATTGCCGCAAGACCGAAGAACAACACCATTCTGTGCTTCAACCCAAGTTTTCGGGGGAAACGCAACTGACTCATGGATACAGCATGGCAGTAAATGGGCAAGACCGGAACCGGCGGGGCTCAAGGGGGAGCATGAACGCCCGCCGGTTCGATAGTCAAATTCTGCTCCCACTTCATGACATTTGCAGATGAATTCTGTGCGTTTTCTGTAACAATTTGCGCATTTCGGGCAGACTGCATAGCAATGTTTACCCTGCTGTTCATCGAAGACGACGAGGCCATTCGTACAGCACTGCGGCTTGTGCTTGAGGACGAAGGTTATGAAGTTGCAGAAGCAAGCGACGGAGAAACCGGCATCAAAATGTTTGGGCAAATTGATCCTGATCTGGTTTTGCTGGATCTTCGATTGCCCGATATCTCGGGTTTTGAAGTGTGCAGAGCGATCCGACGAACAAGCATCACTCCAGTCATCATGGTGACGGCCCAAACCGATACTTCTGATTTGGTGAACGGGTTTGATGCAGGCGCAGATGACTATGTGACAAAGCCCGTGGTTCCGAAAGAACTCGCAGCACGTATTCGCGCAGCGCTGCGTAGAACGCAAACGGTCGAGCCATCTTTGTCGAGTGCAAAATCGTTGAACAAAATTGGCGATGTTGAAATAGACCGCAACTTGAGCATTGTGAAGAAGGCAGGAGTTGAAATTTCGCTTACCAAAACTGAATATCGGTTGTTGGTGGAGTTTGCGGATCATCCTGGAATGGTGATGTCGCGAGATCAGTTGCTTGAGCGGGTGTGGGGGTATGAGTATTTAGGCGATTCACGTTTGGTGGATGCACACGTGCGGCGTTTACGAGTAAAGGTTGAAACTCAACCCGAAGAGCCGACAATGATCGTCACCGTTCGCGGAATGGGTTATCGACTGCTGAGCTGATTTGCTAAATGGACTTAAGGAACTGAACTACTTCGGAAAATTCAATGGTTCGTTTCATTGGTGGCAGAGTTGACACAAGCTTTTTTCCATAACCCTTGGTGGCAAGTCGCGGGTCAAGAATGGCAACAACACCTGAGTCCTTTCGTGACCTAATTAATCGACCTGCTGCCTGCGCTAGTTGAGTTGCCGCAAGTGGAATGTCGATCTCGTTAAATGACGTTTTTCCAATTTCATCTCGTCTGGCACTGAGGAGCGGATCGTCAGGGCGAGGGAATGGTATTTTGTCAATCACGACAAGACTGAGGGTTTGCCCAGGAACGTCTACTCCTTGAAAGAATCCCGCTGTTGCGAATAGGCATGCTGATTCCTCAGATGCAAACGCATCTACCAAAGCCATTTTCGGTAGATCATCTTGGCGCCAAATTTTGTATTCGAGACGACGCATCATTTCATCTGCGGCTGCATGCATCGCCCGATACGTGGTGAACAATGCCAATGTTCGACCTTGAGCGGCGTTGATCAACTTCTCTAACTCGTCATGAACGGCATCATCTCTGCGTGAGTCGTTGGGCAATGGCAGATGCTTTGCGCAGTACAACAGTGCTGAATTTTCGTAATCAAATGGACTTCCAACGTCAATCGCGTCGACCTCGTCTTCGTTGAGGCCAACTCGTGTAGGCATTGCTAGTGGGATGGTGGCACTAGTGAGAATTGCCGTTCGTTTCGACCAGATGCCTTTGTGAAGCGAAGCACCTACATGGAGAGGAGCGAGCTCAAGAATTGGTCTGTCTTTACTTCCACTTACGAATGCCACGGTTCGTGACCCGGCCGTAAGGGAGCCATCAATTACCTCGATCAATCGAGTGCTGAGCGTCTGTCCTCGCAGAATCCGCTGCTTTGCAGATTCGTCATTGCTGGAGATCGCCTTCAAACCCGCCACTGCTTCATCAATCTTCAGGCGCAACCGAGCGAGCACATCCTGGATGTCATCGGGGAGCGGAAGCGGAACACGTTTATCGACATCGCCCGCGATATACCCAGCAAATTCAGACGCAAGTTGCTGAAGAGATCCGGTTAAGGCATCGTCTCTCACGATTGAACGCAGAGCGCCAATTACATGCTGGATGCTTCCAGGACTAATGGCCATGCTGACTGAAGCACTCATGACATCTTCAAGTTGATGTGCTTCGTCGAAGACCACCACGTCATGTTCAGGGAGTAAAGCACCATCTGTTGCGACGTCCAAGCCATAGATGTGGGTGTTGACAACGATGACATCAGCAATGGATGCAAATTCTCGCGCGCGCTCAGTAAAGCACGCGTCGCCCGTTGGGCATCGGCTTGCACCTGGGCATTCATCACTACCGATGCTCACGTGACGCCAAGCCGCATCGCGAGGAGTCCATGACAAATCGCCTGAATCTCCAGTTGTAGTCGTTTCAGACCAAGCAACAAGCTTGTCAACATCGGACTTCACTTGAGTGCTCAACTCTTGAAGATCGAGCTTGTGTTGTTTTGGTTCGCGGATTTCGGCAATCCGCTGAGCGCAGAGATAGTTATTACGACCCTTCAGCACTGCCCAAGTAATTTCACGACCGATGATTGGCGTAAGCGCAGAAGCCAAAACAGGTAAGTCGTGTTTAGCAAGTTGATCCTGTAACGCCTTCGTGTACGTGGAGACAACAACGCGTTTTCCTGATGCAATTGCAGGCACTAAGTAACCGAGAGTCTTTCCAGTTCCCGTCCCAGCCTGAACAATTAAGTGGCGCCTACTTGCGATTGCATCTGCAATTGCAGTGGCCATTGTGACCTGGCCAGATCGCGCTTCAACATTTGGCAGTGTGTCTACAACTGCCTGGAGAAGATCTACAACGTCAAGTTCGTGGTTCTTGTTAGCGGGCATGAACCAACTTGAGCGCGTTGTCTATTTCATGAGCATCAAAATCTGGCCACGTGCGCTCGGTGAAGTACACCTTGGCCCCCTTGATTTGCCACAGCATAAAATTCGAGATTCGAGATTCACCAGATGTTCGAACCACAACATCAACAGGGGGAAGATTTGGTGCATACATCTGGTCTGAGATCTCTTGTACTGATACATCCTGCGCGGTGTGGTGACTTGCTCGAGAAAGTTGAGCAGCGCGCAGTAACTCTGCGCGGCTTCCGTAGTCAAAAGCGACAGTCAGCACCATGCCTGTGTTGTGTGCGGTGTCTTCGATGGCCTGCAAAATTGCCTTCTGAATAAATCCTGGAGTCTTCGAGCCCGGTTCATCGAATGGCCGGCCGATCCACTGGATTCGAACGTTGTTGGCATTGAGTTGTTCAATTCGCCCGAACAGCCTTTTGTGCAAGGAGAGAATGTGTTTCACCTCGGCTGGGGGACGAACCCAATTCTCGGTTGAAAATCCAAAAACGGTGAGCCAGCCGACATTGCGTGACGCACAGACGCGAACTACTTCTGCCAGATTTTCTTCGCCGGCTGTATGACCTTCAGTGCGGGGAAGTCCTCGCCGTTTTGCCCATCGGCCATTGCCGTCCATGATGCAGGCGATATGGATGGGAGATTGCCTATTCGCCTGATCCATGCCGAACACCTTACTGATGTGGGCAGTGATGGCGTGCGACAATAGTGACGTGGCTGACAGTTCATCATTACGACACGTTCTTGTTGTTGGGGGATCTCTGAATCAGTGGAAAAATATGTCGTCTTCGGATTGGTCGCAGTACATCGCAACATTGCAAGCATCGGTTGAGCAGATTGGGGCCGATTGGCTCACGGTGTATCCATATTCTGGTATTTCAGACTCAGAGACGGACAGTGATCTCACCATGAAAATTGGACAAGCCTGTGGTGCTCAGGTAACGGATGGAAAGTTATTGCTGCGCGGCACAACCTCGGTAGTCGTCGATATTTGTGCAGATGGTCAACAACGGTTTGTTAGAGCAGTAAACGGTTTATCCGAAGAGAAGGTCACAGAAAAGAGTTTGGCAACCGCAATATTGCATCCCGCATCGTGTGAGCCAGATCTTGTTGTGATTTTCGGAGAACCCACACAATTGCCACCATCGCTCGTGTGGGAACTTGCCTACAGCGAGCTTGTGTATCTGAACACGCATTGGCCGCACTGCAATATTGAAGACATCGAATTAGCGATTAATGACTTCCAGCGCAGAGATCGTCGTTTCGGTGGTGTGGACTCATGACGCTGTATCGCGATAAAGGCGTGGTGTTGAGGAGTTACAAACTCGGCGAGTCAGACCGCATAGTTGTGCTGATGACCGAGCAGCACGGAAAAGTTCGTGCGGTGGCTAAGGGTATTCGTAAGACTAAATCGAAGATAGGCGCACGACTAGAACCAATGAGCCATGTCGAGGTTCAGCTATACAAAGGCAGGGAACTGGACACAGTTTCACAGGTTGAACTCATTGATTCGTCGGCAAGGTTGCATAACAATCTCGACAAGCTGACCCAAGGCATCTCCATGCTTGAAGCTGTCGATCAAATTGCAGAAGACAGAGAGCCTTCACCGCATTTGTACCGCATGTTGCACGGGGCATTGAATGCGTTAATGGAGCAAGAATCGCCCGTGATGCTCGCAGCCTTTTACTGGAAGTTGCTTGCTGCAGAGGGAGTCAGTCCACAGGTTCAAGCTTGTGTGGGTTGCGCTTCAATCGACGATCTGGTCGCCTTTGACATTTTTCATGGCGGCGTGCAGTGTCGAACGTGCCGAACAGGCATCAGCATTTCACAACCAGCCATTGACCTTTTGCAGCAAGTTCTGGGAGGGCAACTGAATGTTGCGCTTGCACAGCCCGAATCACCTGCGAGTTTTGAAATTTCTCAACTAGCGACTCAGGCAATGGAACATCACATTGAACGGCGACTGAGGTCTGTCGCAATGTTCAGTCCCCGTCACTAGTCGGGTTGTAGTCTGTAGACATGCCCGCAAGCGATTTAGAGCAAGTTGTCAACCTCTGCAAACGCCGCGGTTTCGTCTTTCCAAGTGCCGAGATCTACGGAGGGTTTCGATCTTCCTATGACTACGGCCCACTTGGGTCGCTCATGTTGCGCAATGTGAAAGATGCATGGGTGCGCAGCATGGTGCAGCAGCGTGACGATGTTGTTCTCATTGACGCAGCCATTCTCGGTCCACCTCAAGTATTTGAAGCAAGTGGTCACTTGTCTAATTTCAGTGATCCGCTAGTTGATTGCACTGTCTGTAATCGTCGTTTCCGTGAAGATCAGTTGGAAGCACGCGATTGCCCTCAGAAAATGAAGGGTTGTACCTTTACTGAAGCTCGTGCGTTCAACCTCATGTTTCAAACTCATGCTGGTCCAGTAGAAGGTGAAGGAGCAACGGTGTATATGCGTCCTGAAACTGCTCAAGGCATGTTCGTCAACTTCGCGAATGTTTTGCAAACCTCACGAAAGAAGCCGCCATTTGGAATTGCTCAGGTCGGAAAATCTTTTCGTAATGAAATTACGCCTGGCAACTTCATCTTCCGTACTCGCGAATTTGAGCAGATGGAAATGGAATACTTTGTTCCTCCCGCTGATAGCGCCAAGTGGTACGACTACTGGTGCGAAACGCGCATGCAGTGGTACATCGACTTAGGTATTCCAGCAGACATGTTGCGCCTACGCGCACATGAAGCAGACGAACTCTCGCATTATTCAAGTGGAACGAGCGATATTGAATTCAAGTTTCCTTGGGGTTGGGGAGAGCTTGAAGGAATTGCACAGCGCACGGATTTTGATCTCAATCGCCACGCAGAATTTTCGAAACAGAAACTTGATTACTTTGATCAAGCAACAAACGAGCGTTACGTTCCGTACGTAGTGGAACCGGCGGCAGGTGCAAACCGCACAATGGCTGCGTTTTTGCTTGCTGCGTACGACGAGGACGTGGTTAACGACGAGCCACGCACAGTACTGCGGTTGCACCCGCGCTTGGCTCCATATCAAGTCGCTATCTTGCCGCTATCGAAGAAGGAATCACTCACGCCTTTAGCCGATCAAATCTTCTCGACACTCAGCAAACGGTATTACTGCGATTACGACGAAACCCAAGCAATCGGCCGTCGCTATCGGCGTCAAGATGAAATCGGTACGCCGTATTGCATTACCGTTGACTTCGATTCGCTTGAAGATGATCAGGTAACTATTCGCGAACGCGACACCACCCAACAAGAGCGAGTGTCAATCGATCGTCTCGAGCAAGTTCTAAGTGAAAAATTAGGGTTCTAATAGGAGGAATCATGAGCAAAGTAGCAGTGGCAGTCAAACTTCGAATCAAAGCCGGTCAGCGTGATGCATTCACGGAAGCAGTACAGCCAGGTTTGGCAACTGCTCAAAGCGAAGCAGAGACGCTGACATACATTTTTCACCACGACGCTTTGGACGCCGACGTGGTGTGGTTCTACGAGTTGTACGCCAATCAAGATGCGATGAATGCACACATGGGAAGCGATGCGTTCAAAGCATTTTCAAAGTCACTTGCCGATTTTGTTGATGGAGCTCCAGAGTTCAGCCTGCTAACGCCGATCGGCGGCAAGGGTCTTTAAGTTTTGTATTTAGACAAGATCGTCCAGAGCCACCGCGAAGTTGCTTCGCGCGATCAGCGGAATTTGGACGATCTTGCTGGTCAGGCCAGTGCACTTTCCTCGACCAGAGGTTTCCGTGCTCGACTCGTTCAGGGTTCTCGTGAGAGTCTGTGTGTCATTGCAGAGATCAAGCGAAAGTCGCCGTCCAAGGGTGTGCTTCGCGCAAATCTGGACGCTGCGCACATCGCATCGTTGTACGAACAAGGTGGAGCATCGTGTTTGTCGGTGTTAACCGATGAGCATTTCTTTGGCGGTTCGGTAGACGATCTTCAAATTGCTCGTGCAAGCACGTCGCTTCCTGTCATTCGCAAAGATTTCACCGTTTCAGAATTTGATGTGCTTGATGCTCGACTCATGGGTGCCGACTGCGTATTGCTTATTGCTGCAGCGCTAACCGATGATGAGCTTTCGCGCTTTCATGATCTTGCCGTTCAAATTGGTTTGGAAGTGCTTGTTGAAACTCATGATGAGCACGAGCTTGAACGTGCTCTCAACGTTGGCGCAACCATCGTTGGTGTAAATCAACGAGATCTCATCACATTTGAAGTTGACCATGCTCGCGCAGAACGAATGGCTTCGCTCATTCCTCCAACGGTGGTTCGAGTTGCTGAATCTGGTGTGCGGAATGCAGATGATGCCCGTCGATTACGTGATGCCGGATACGACGCGGTTTTGGTTGGCGAGTCGATAGTCACCTCGATTGATCCAGTAGCAGCAGTCCGTGATTTGAAGGTGTCCTAGACATGTTTGTCAAAATTTGCGGTATTACAAATGAACAAGACGCTTTGCTCGCCGTGGCCCTTGGTGCCGATGCTTTGGGCTTCGTGTTTGCGCCAAGCCCACGACAGATATCTCCGGCGCTCGCTCGAGAAATCGTCAAGCGACTTCCGCCCGAAACAGTTACGGTCGGAGTGTTCCGCAACGAAACACCTTCACGCGTCATTGAGATTGTGAATGAATCCCGATTGCAAGGTGCGCAATTACACGGTCACGAAACTCCAGCGATGACTGCAGAAGTTGCAACTGATGTCCGATTCGTCATTAAGGCAGTTGTAGCGGGTTCCAAGGATGCTGCAAATGCGAATAACTTTGCATCTGATGCAATTTTGGTTGACGGATTGCACCCGGGGTCTGGCACTGCTTACGACTGGGAGTTACTGCAGGACATACCCACAGATATTCGTCTGATGCTTTCGGGTGGTTTGACCCCAGAGAATGTCGCGGCGGGAATAGCGCAAGTTCGACCATGGGGAGTGGACGTCAGCAGTGGCGTGGAGAAAGCTCCTGGACTGAAGGACGCTGTAAAGATGCGTCACTTCATTACAAATGCTCGAGATGCGGTGCTCGGCTAGGCCGACCCGACAACATCGCAAGTACATTAGAAGCATGTTGACAACGCCTGGTGCTGATGGTCGTTTTGGCGAATTCGGTGGGCGCTTCGTGCCTGAAACCCTTGTTCCTGCATGCCAAGAACTTGAAGCAGCGTTTCATGATGCGTGGAATGACACCGTGTTTCGTACCGAGCTCAACGACCTCTTGCGCGATTACGCAGGTAGGCCGTCAATCTTGACGGAGTGCCACAACCTTGGTCGCAAACTTGGAATTCGTTTGATCTTGAAGCGTGAAGATTTGAATCACACTGGTTCGCACAAAATCAATAGCGTGCTTGGTCAGGCGCTTTTGGCGAAGCGGATGGGCAAGAAGCGCATCGTTGCCGAGACAGGCGCTGGACAGCACGGTGTTGCATCTGCAACTGCAGCAGCCCTGCTTGGCCTTGGTTGCAAGGTGTACATGGGTGAAGTAGACGTTGAGCGTCAGGCTTTGAATGTTTTCAGAATGCGTTTGCTTGGTGCAGAAGTTGTTCCAGCTAAGTCGGGAAGTCGCACGTTGAAAGATGCAGTTAACGAAGCGATGCGAGACTGGGTGGCAACTGTCGAACACACTTATTACGCGATTGGTTCGGTGATGGGTCCTCATCCGTATCCGTTCATGGTTCGCCAGTTCCAAAGCGTGATCGGTACAGAGGCACGAGCGCAGTGTCGCGAATTGCTTGGAACTGATCCTGATTTTGTCACTGCTTGCGTTGGCGGTGGTTCAAATGCAATCGGAATCTTTTCCGGTTTCGTCGATACACATGCTCGTTTGATCGGTGTTGAACCTGCTGGTGGTGCAGCCGTAGGGCGCGGAGTTCCAGGAGTTGTGCACGGTATGCGCAGCTACCTCATGCAAGATGAATACGGTCAAGTGCAAGAGGCACAATCAATTAGTGCCGGACTTGATTACCCAGGTGTTGGACCAGAGCACTCGTATCTCGCATCTATAGGTCGCGCAGAGTATCCAAGCGTGACCGATGCAGAAGTTATTGAAGGCTTCCAACTTCTTGCGAAAACTGAAGGAATCATTCCGGCACTTGAATGTGCTCACGTTGTCGCATGGATTGCACGTGAAGCGCCAAACATGCAAGGCAAAACTGTGCTCATGAATTTGTCTGGCAGAGGAGACAAAGACGTTGCTCAGATGATGGACATATTGGGTTAATCCATGACTGTTTTACATACAGGGAAATTGGAAAGCCATCTTCGTGCGCGACGTGATGCAGGTCGAAAGCTGCTCGTTCCCTATATCACAGGTGGGTATTTAGGTTGGACGGATGCGGTTCGGGCTGCTGCTGCCAATGGCGCAGATGCGATTGAGATTGGTATTCCATTTTCGGATCCGGTCATGGATGGACCAATGATCCAACTTGCATCTGAGCAAGCACTTGAGCGTGGCGCAACTCCGTTGTCCATTCTTCAGGAATTGCGAAACATCGACATCGATATTCCTCTCGCAGTGATGTGCTACTACAACACCGTGCATTCGGCTGGCAACGAGCGTTTTTCGCATTCGCTGGCAGAGGCTGGAGTGTGCGCAGCCATCGTGCCAGATCTTCCACTTGAAGAAGCAACTGATTGGTGTGTCGCAGCTGATAGCGCGGGAATCGAAACGGTCATGCTTGCTGCGCCGACTGCTCCAGAAGAACGCTTGCCACGAATTCTGCAACGGTGTAACGGATTTGTTTATGCAGTTGGTTTGCTAGGTGTTACCGGAGAGCGTGATGAATTAGCCAGTACGGCAACCAAACTTGCTGCTCGCCTAAAAGCGTTGACAGACGTCCCAGTGCTTATCGGCGTAGGGGTGTCTAATGCCCAACAGGCTGTTGAGGCATCAACGGTTGCGGACGGAGTCGTTATGGGCGCGTCAGTAATGCGTCGCCTTATTGAACACGATGCGGACGCAGTTGGCGAATACGTTGGTGAAGTTCGTAAGGCGCTCGATGATTCAGTCGGTTTGAAGTAAGTTCTTTCCATGTTGAAAGAAGGATCTGTAGCTCCGGCTATTGAGTTGCTTGATCAGAACGGCAAGATGCTTTCGCTCAAGAAGTATGCGAAACGTAAGGTTCTGGTGTACTTCTACCCCAAAGCAGATACTCCAGGTTGCACGCAGCAGTCCTGTGGTTTGCGCGACATTGCTGATCAGATCGGTCGAACGGCAATCATCGGCATTAGCCCAGACTTGCCAGCAAAGCAATTGAAGTTTGACGAGAAGTATGAACTTGGATTTCCTTTGTTGTCAGATGCCGACAACAAAGTGGCCAAGGCGTACAAAGTGTGGAAGAAGAAATCTATGTATGGTCGCGAATACATGGGTATTGAGCGCTCTGCGTTTCTCATTGGCGCAGACGGCACCATTGTGAAGGCGTGGTACAAGATCTCACCGAAAGATACGCCAGCAAAACTGTTAGAAGCTCTAGGTACGTAATGACCTTTCCTAAGCCGACTGATCTCATTGCTCATCGCTACCCGTTCATCTTTGTTGATGAAATCACCGAGCTAACGCCCGGCATTTCGGCATCAACTATTTGGAAGTTGACGGGGGATGAGTGGTTCTTTGCCGGGCACTTCCCAGGCCGACCAACACTGCCGGGTGTGTTGATGTGTGAGGCCATTGCACAAACTGGTGCACTTGCAATTGTGAGTGATCCAAAATTTGCGGGCAAGTTGCCGCTTTTTGGAGGCCTCGATGGATCTCGCTTTAGACGGCAAGTACTTCCAGGAGACACGCTTGAGATTTCTGCGAGCATTGGTCGCATGTCTGCACGTGCTGGTAAGGGCAGCGGAATTGCAAAAGTGAACGGCGAAATTGCTTGTGAGTGTGAATTGCTGTTCGTCGTAGTCGACGCGTGATTTATTTGTAAGGCGAAATAATCACGGAGCCGTTATGGCCACCGAAACCAAAGTTGTTGGAGATGGTTGGTCCTGGTTCCCATGGTCGGGCAGATCCAATGACAACGTCAATGTTCATGTCTTCGCTAATGGTTTGAGTTCCTGCTGTCGGCGGGATCAACTTCTTCTCCATGCTGAGCAGCACAGCTGCAGCCTCTAATGCTCCGGCAGCACCGAGCGGATGACCAGTTACGCCTTTGATTGACACCACAGGAACGGTGTTTTTGCCGAACACGGTTTCAATCGCTTGCGATTCAGCAGCATCGTTCAATGGAGTACTGGTTCCGTGAGCGTTAATTTGCTTGATGTCGCTTGGTTGCAAACCTGCATCTTCAAGTGCCAGTTGCATGCAACGTGAAGCGCCTACGCCACCAGGCGATGGTGCGGTGATGTGGTGAGCATCGGCATTGCTTGCTGCGCCAACTATCTCGGCGATGATGGTGGCGCCACGGGCAATTGCAAGATCCATGCGCTCAAGCACAAACACCGCAGCACCTTCACCCATGATGAAACCATCGCGAGTCGCGTCAAACGGTTTGCTGATCAAGGTGCTCGATAGAGCGGTCATGTTGCTGAACCCTGCAAGGGCAGTGATTGTTGCAGCGCTTTCTGCTCCGCCTGTAACAACAGCATCGCAACGACCCCAAGCAACAAGTCGAGCAGCATTACCAATGGCGTGAGTAGCTGCCGCACAAGCTGTGCAGATCGTTTCTGCTGGTCCTTGGAACCCGTAGCGCATGGAAATTGCTGCTCCTGATGCGTTTGACATCATCATGGGAACAAGAAACGGAGAAACTCGACGTTCACCTTTTTCGACGCGAATGATGACGTTCTCTTCAAGCGTGCGTAGACCACCAATGCCCGTTCCGAAAATGGTGCCGATGCGGGAGCGGTCGTAAGGTAATTCGCCAGACTGCGCGATCGCTTCACCAGCGGCTGCAAGTGCGAATTGTTCGCAGCGGTCAGACCGACGCGCATCTT
>Ga0255064_1000075_pt1 | contig 19053 bp, 37 predicted proteins | sample Colum_Cont_RepB__2_FD_188463 | JGI IMG/M metagenome (GOLD analysis project Ga0255064, IMG submission 188463) | Freshwater microbial communities from Columbia River, Oregon, United States - Colum_Cont_RepB_0h | ecosystem: Environmental > Aquatic > Freshwater > River | place: USA: Oregon...
CATCGACACCGTGCAGATAGAAGCATGAGCGAACTGATCCGTGGTGCAGGCGGTGGTGGCGGTGGCGGCGGTGGTACAACCGTCGTCCAGCAGACCGTTGTCGCACCAACTCGGACACCAGTTCGTGATCCCGACACGCTGGCCTCGAAGCAATATGCGACGTTCGTCGACCTGCTGAGCGAAGGCGAGATCGAAGGCTTCCCGTCGGCCGCAGCCTATACGCGCGGCACTGATGACTACAACCGGGCATTGCTTAAGGATGTATTCCTGAACGGCACGCAGATCCTGCGGCAGGGTGCTGATGCGACCAATCCGCAATCTGCCGACTACAACTTCCAGAACGTCACGCTGCAGGCTCGCTACGGCACACAGGCGCAGACCTACATCCCCGGCTTCTCCGATATTGAGCGAGAAAGCAGTGTTCAGGTGAAGGTCGAGCAGGCCACACCGATCACGCGCACCATCACCGACACTACGGTCGACGCTGTTCGAGTCACCATCACGGTGCCGCGGCTTGAGCAATACACCGATGAGGGTGATGTAAAGGGCACCAGCATCAACCTGCAGATCCGAGTGCAATACAACGGTGGCGGTTACACCACCGTGATCGACGACACGATCGCAGGCCGATCTGCAGATCAATATCAGAAGGACTACAAGGTGAGCTTCACCGGGGCGTTCCCGATTGATGTGCGGGTGGTGCGCATCACGGCCGACAGCCTCGACACAAACCTGCTCAACGACTTCTACTGGTCGAGCTACACCGAGATCACTGAGCAGAAACTGAAATATCCCAACAGCGCCCTGGTCGCGATGCGCTTGGATGCTGAGCAGTTCAGCAGCATCCCTAGCCGCACCTATCGCGTCCGCGGGATGAAGGTGCAGATCCCGAGCAACGGGACTGTGGATCAGACCACCGGCGCCATCAGCTACGCCGGCGCATGGGATGGCACCTTCGGCGCTGCGGTTTGGACTTCAGATCCAGCTTGGATCCTCTACGCGCTGCTCACGAACACCCGCTGGGGACTGGGCGATCACATCACCGCCAGCCAGCTTGATAAGTTCGCATTTTATTCCGCCAGCCAGTACGCATCCAGCAGCGTCGACGATGGCTTCGGTGGCACCGAGCCACGCTTCTCCTGCAATGCCCTGATCCAGAACCAGGAGGAGGCTTACAAACTGATCAACGATCTGTGTTCCGTGATGCGGGTGATGCCGTACTGGAGCACCGGCAGCCTGACCATCAGCCAGGACAAGCCGACCGATGCCAGCTACCTATTCACGCTGGCCAATGTCAGTGCTGATGGCTTCACCTACACCGGCTCGGACCTGAAGACCAGGCACACGGTCGCGATCATCAGCTACCTCGATCTCGAGACGCAGGACATTGCCTACGAGGTGGTGGAGGACAAGGAAGCCATCGCGAAGTATGGCGTGATCACCACCAACATCAAAGCCTTTGCCTGCACCAGTCGCGGCCAAGCTGCCCGCCTCGGTGAGTGGCTGCTCTATACCGAGCAGTACGAAACCGAGGTGGTCTCCTTCAAGACTTCCGTGGATGCCGGTGTGCTGGTGCGGCCAGGCCAAGTGATCGAGATCGCTGATCCGGTGAAGTCTGGCGTGCGCCGCGGTGGCCGGATCGCAGCAGCCACCACCACCGTGATCACGGTCGACGACACCGCCGAAACCGATTTGGTCACCACCGGCAGCGCGACCCTATCGGTGATCCTGCCTGATGGCACCGTCGAGACCAAGGCGATCAGCAGCATCGCTGGCGCGAACATCACCGTCTCCTCCGCCTTCAGCACTGCACCGAACGCAAACAGCATCTGGGTGCTGAGCAACAGCAACGTCGAGACCAGCACTTGGCGCGTGCTGACGATCAGCGAGATCGATCGCGTTCAGTACGAAGTCACCGCGATCGCGTACAACGCCAGCAAATACAACTACGTCGAGCGCGGCTTCAAGCTGGAAACCCGCGACATCACGCAGCTCAATGAGCCACGCCCTGCACCGACCAACCTATCGGCATCGGAGACGATCTACGAAAGCAACGGTCAGGTGCGCGTGAAGCTCATCGTGAGCTGGAGCGCAGTGGTCGGTGTCTCTGAGTATCGAGTGCAATGGCGTCCGGTGGATGGCAACTGGACAACGGTCAGTGTGCCGCGCACTGATTACGAGGTCCTCGACACCACTGCGCAGACCTACGAGATCCGGGTCTATAGCCTCAACGGTGCGCGGGCGCCCAGCATCTCGCCTGCATCGCTGAGCTTCGCAGCGGTCGGCAAGACGGCAGTGCCGGGCAATGTGCAGAACCTCACCTTCGAGGCGATCAGCGCCAACTCCGGCCGCCTGCGGTGGAATCCGACCGTTGATCTCGACGTGAAGATCGGTGGTCGGGTCCACATCCGCCACAGCAACCTGATCGATGGCACCGCCACCTGGGCGAACAGCGTCGACTTGGTGGAGGCCAAGGCCGGTAGTGCCACCGAGGCGATCATCCCGCTGGTGGAAGGCGAGGTGTTGGTCAAGTTCGAGGATGATGGCGGCCGCCAGTCAGCAACCGAGACCAGCGTGATCGTGGACCTGCCCGACACGCTGGGCAATCTGCTGGTGCAGTCACGCCGCGAAGATGCCGATGTGCCGCCATTCCAAGGCAGCAAGACCACGGTGTTCTACAGCGAGGAGTATGACGCTCTGACGCTGGATGGCACAGGCACGATCGACAGCATCACCGACTTCGATGCGATCACATCGTTCGACATTCTTGGCGATGTGGCCAGCAGCGGCACCTATCAGTTCAACAGCACGCTTGACCTTGGTTCTGCCTACAGCCTTGACCTGAAGCGGTTCTTCGTCACTCGTGCCTACTTCCCATCGGATCTGATCGATAGCCGCACCGGAGAGGTTGATAGCTGGGATGACTGGGATGGCACTGCAGCGGCTGGCGTCAATGCCAAGCTCTACCTGCGCAGCACCAGCGACGACCCCAGCGGTACGCCCACATGGTCGAGTTGGCAGGAGTTCGTGAACGGAACCTTCAAGGGGCGCGGCTTCCAGTTCAAGAGCGAGCTAACTAGCAACGACATCGCTCAGAACATCCTGATCGATGAGCTGGGCTACGAGGCCACCTTCCAGCGGCGGCAGGAGCAGAGCGTGGGCAGCATCGCGAGCGGGGCTGGTGCCAAGACGGTCACGTTCGACAAGCCGTTCTTCACTGGCACCGCTGCGCTGGGCGGCGTCAACAGCAGCCTGCCGAGCGTAGGCATAACTGCTCAGAACATGGCCACCGGCGACTACTTCGTGGTGACTGGCGTCAGCGGCACCGGCTTCACGGTCACATTCAGAAACAGCGCTGACACCGCAGTCGACAGGAACTTCGCATGGTCCGCTGTCGGATATGGCAAGGCGGCCTAAATCCTGCAAGAATCTAGGCATTGCCTGAAAGTCTGATGGCTCAGCACGACTATGTGATCGCTAACGGTACTGGCGCTGCCGTCCGTTCCGATATCAACAATGGCCTCGCAGCAATCGTTACCAACAACAGCGGTGCGAGTGCTCCATCGACCACCTATGCCTATCAGTGGTGGGCGGACACCAGCACCAACCTGCTGAAGCTGCGCAATGGTGCCAACAGCTCCTTCATCACAGTTGGCGATCTGACGGCTGCCAACCTCGGCCTCGCGGCGCTTGCCAGCCCGACCTTCACCGGCACCGTCACGATCCCGACCGCAACGATCTCTACCGGCGTTGGCATCCCGCTGGGCAGTGCAGCCAGCCCGGCCATCTACTTCACCGGCGACACCAACACCGGCATCTACAGTCCCGGCGCTGACCAGTTTGCAATCACGACCGGCGGATCTGGTCGCGTATTTGTTGACTCCAGTGGGCGGGTAGGTCTGGGGACTAGTAGCGTTAACACAAAACTAGAAATTGCTGGCAGCAATGATGCGGTAACTGAGAACAACACGCTTCGTTTTACGGATACAGATGTAAGCACTGAAGCAAATCAACAAATAGGCAAGATTGAATTTTATTCAAGCGACGCTTCTACTCCCGGAGCCGGTGTTAAGGCGTACATTGGCGCATTTGCTGCGGATACGACTCCAGACGCATACTTAGCATTTGCTACTCAAGATGGCAGCGTTGTTAGCACTCCGGTTGAACGACTTCGGATTACTTCGGAAGGGAGAGTAGGGATTGGCACTCAGACGCCTAGCAAAATATTAGAAGTTGCCGTTGGTTCCACTGGCGCACTTCGAATCTCCGGAGCAAGTGAAGGTGATTTTTCTATCGACGCATCCGGAAATGTTGTTTATGACGCAGGGATCGGTGATGGCCACATATTTCGCACTAATGGAGGCACAGAACGCGCCCGCATCGACAGCTCCGGCAGGCTCTTAGTTGGCACGTCTTCGACTACTCAGGCTTGCACAATTCAGGCTCAAGGAAATAGCTCTATCGGTACAACAGGGCAGGGAATTCTTAAGCTCTCTCGTGGTGAGTCTTCTCCCGCCAATGGTTCTGCATTAGGGGAAGTTCGTTTTACCGATAGCGGACATATAACAGCAGCAAGCATTGAAAGTTACCGAGACGGTGGAACATGGACATCTGGATCTAGCCAGCCGACGAGGTTAGTGTTCTCCACTACCGCCGATGGAGCGTCTTCTCCCACGGAGCAAATGAGGATTACCAGTGGCGGGCTGGTACTCATTGGTGCTACAAGTTTTCCAGGAGTTGGTACATCCACTACAGGAGTGGGCTTTGGCACCAGTGGTTCTATTAGCGCGCACCGCACTGCAGCGACTACTTGTTACTTCGGAAGAAGCAATGATGGAGAAGTTGTTGCTCTTTATTCAGGCACATCTCAACGTGGTTACATTTCTATCTCTGGTGCCACCACCACCTATGGCTCTGTTTCCGATTACCGCTTAAAAGAAAATATTGCACCGATTAGCAATGCTGCGGACAAAGTATCAAGCCTAAAACCAAGCAGATTTAACTTTGTCGAATTTCCAGAGCAAACTGTTGATGGTTTTATTGCTCATGAAGTCCAGGACATTGTCCCTGAAGCAGTTACTGGAGCCAAAGATCAAATAGATGCTGACGGCAACCCCGTCTACCAAGGCATCGACCAGTCCAAGCTGGTGCCGCTGCTGACCGCTGCGCTGCAGGAAGCTTTAGCTGAGATCGAAAGCCTGAAGGCTCGTGTTACCGCTCTAGAGCCATAAGTCCTACTCACATCTCACCTTGGCAAGATGACGCGCCCCTTCTCCGAACTCACTAAGGACTTCGATCCTGAGCGCCGGGAGCGCATTGAACAGCGCAAGGCGCAGATCCGGCAGTGCCTTCACTTGCCATCTCACCTAAACTTCACCCACGGCTCGCATCACCATGCCCAGCGCTACCCCTAGCACCACCTTCACTTGGCGGATCGCCAACCTCGAAAGAGAGACCGCCGATGGATTCGTTCTGACGGCACACTGGACGCTCTCGGCTGAAGACGGCACCTACGCCAGCTCGGCCTATGGGTCCGTCGGCTTTGAGCGCCCCGACAAACTGATCCCTTTTGCGGATCTCACCGAGGAGATGGTGATCGGCTGGGTGAAGGACAACTTCGGCGCTGAGAAGGTGACCGAGATCGAGGGCGCCCTGCAGCACCAGCTTGATGAACAGCGGCATCCGACGCAGGCCGCTGGTGTGCCATGGCAGTGAAGTCGAAGACCGGCACCGCTCGGATCGACCACCAGCCCGGTCCACCAAAGACCACACGCCAAGGGTATGGACAGCAGTCCCGCCCACGGCGCCGCGGCCGCAAGCCACTGCGGGGGCAAGGCCGCTAATGGATCGCGATACGCTCGAAAACTGGCGCAAGATTCGCGACCACCTCGAGCGTGTCGGGAAGACGGACAATCATTACTATCGCCGTGCGGTGGTCATCCTGCAGGGAAGGCCGGACCCATTCGATCGCTACGATGCATGGGATGGAAGTCGCCACAGCGATGGCTGAAGAACCACAGAGCGTAGGTGGCGTCTTCTCCGCCTCGCTGCCCACCGTCTTGGCTACTGGCATGATCGCCATCGGTGGTCTGCTGATCTCAATGCAGATCCAGTCCGCACGGATTGAGGCCACTGTGGTGCAGATGGCCAAATCGATCGAAGAGCTAAAGATCGACGCACGCAACGAACTGTCCGACCTAGATAAGCGCGTGCGCGCACTGGAGCTTCAGCAGTAACTTAGGGATTCAGGCACTGCTGTTATGTCCCCTGAAACCATTGCGATCATCGCGATCATCGTGGCCGCTGGCTCCGAGATCATCGCTGTCTCCCCGCTGAAGTCCAATAGCTGGATCCAGCTCCTCCTTCAAGCGCTGCGTGTTCTGTTCCCTAAGCGCCGCTGATTATGGCCAACACGGCGCCGATCACACTGCAGGCTTTGTTCCGGTACTACAAGGGACTCCCCCATCAGGCCGCGGCGATCAGCTTGCTCGAGCAGGACCTTGCGGCCAATGGCTACCAGCAGGCGATGCGGCGTGATCGGCCGTGGTTCGAGGCTTGGTCGCAAGATGGCAAGCAGGTCGATCTATCGGCTGGCATCAACCTGATCAAGCAGTTCGAGGGTGTGCATCTCTCCGCCTACCCGGATCCGCTCAGCGGTGGCGATCCATGGACGATCGGCTATGGCACCACCCGCTATAGCGGTGGTGTGCCGGTAAAGCGTGGCGACAAGATCACCATGATCGAGGCTGACATGATGCTGCGGCTTGAGGTGGATCGCATCGCCGACAAGTTGGCCAGCACCATTCCGCACTGGAAGGTGATGGACGACAACCAGCGATCGGCGCTGGTGAGCTTCGCCTACAACCTCGGTGCTGGCTTCTACGGCACACCCGGATTCGAGACGATCAGCAAGGTGCTGCGCGAGCAGGCATGGGATCAAGTGCCGAAGGCCATGGAGTTGTACAGGAACCCTGGCAGCAATGTCGAGGCAGGCCTGCTTCGCCGCCGCAAAGCAGAAGGCGAGCTGTGGGGTGACCATCGGCCGAAGGTGCAACAGGAACCTGCCAGGCTGACGCCCGACTCATCGTTCAGCGCACGGATCACCCCGCACATCCGCCTGGGTGAGTTCGCGCTCGATCAGGAGGCGCGGCGATTCCGGCATCAGTATCAGGTAAACACTGCAGCGGAGCTGGCGGCGTTCCTCGAACGGGTGCGGCAACGGTTTGGCGGCAAGAGCATCATCCTCACCAGCGGCTATAGGCCGGCAGCGATCAATGCGTCGGTGGGCGGTGCCACCAACAGCGAGCACCTCTACTCAGCACCTGGCGTTGGTGCAGTCGACTTCGTGATCGATGGCGCCGATATGAAAGCTGTCGAGAAGTGGTGCGATGAGAACTGGCCGTACAGCCTCGGCTACGCTGCACCGGCCTTCATCCATCTTGGCCGCCGCGCTGATGGCAAGCGCCGCCGCTGGGATTACGCCTGATGCTCCTACCTGATCATGAGATCTGCCGCCTGTGCAAGCAGGAGGCGATGGTCACGCCGTACATCGACGAACACCTGAACCCAGCCAGTTTGGACGTGACGCTGGGCGATCGGATCATGATCGAGGTGGCAGGCCATCCTGAGCTGCAGATCCTTGGCATCACCGGCCACACGCAGGAGGATCCGTTCTGGATTCAGCCGGGCGAGTGGTTCCTAGCGGAGACCAGGGAGATCTTTAACCTGCCCGATCACGTCGGTGCGCAGTTTGTTCTCAAGTCGAGTCGCGCACGCGAAGGCTGGGATCATGCTGAGGCCGGATGGTGTGATCCGGGCTGGTATGGCAGCCGCCTCACCATGGAGCTGAAGAACGGCCGCCGGATGCATCCACTGCCGATTTGGCCTGGCCTGCGGATCGGCCAAATGAAGTTCCTGCTGGTGAGCGGTCGCCCAGACCGGAGCTATGCCGCCACAGGCCGCTACAACGCCGATCTCGGCGTCACGGGCAGCAAGGGCTAGCGCGCCATCGGATGCTGCAGCGGCGCCATCCGCAGCCGATGGATGATGCCAGGCGCTTCGGCAGGATCATCCAGCGGGATCATCGTGTAGTCATCACAGCCGTGCTGCTCCGCGAAGGTGGTGGCAGCGATGTGGGTGGTGAACGGTCCGATATGCCACGGACCGATGCGGAGGATGTAGGTCATGGGAGGAGGTTAGGGGCGCCGAAGCGCCCCCGGTGGGGTCAGGCCATCATGGCCTCAATAGTGAAGGCCAGGTCGGGGTCACGGTTGCAGGCTTCATCCAGAGCAGCATCGAAGCAGGCGTTGAACACTTCCTCGGCGATCAGTTGATGGATCAGCTCAAGCAGGTCGGCGGTGGCGAGGGTGGTCAGCTTGGCGGTGAAGGTGGAGAGCATTGGTCCGGTGCGTTGATGTGTGAACTGTACCCCGCCGACAGGGCACAGTGCCCCGGATGCAGGGCACGTTAACGAACTGTCACATCTGCCGATCCCGTCTCACCCGCTACCGTTTAACCAGCCGGGGCTGCCGCCCATGCGGGCGTACATCGTGGAGATCACCGCCAAGGTGCTGGTGCGCTCCGAAACCGATCCCGAGGAGCTGCCGGCTGACATTTACTCCCAAATCGCTGAGTTCGTCCACAACGAGGAAGATCTCCTAGAGCTGGGCATCGAGCTGTTCACCCTCCCCGTAGACCTGTGTGGATCAGCACCACATTGACGAAACCCGGCTGGTCACCCGTCGATCGGCGCGTGATCAGATCCACCTCCGCTGGGGATATAGGTGCGCCTATTGCAACGATCCCCTCGGCCGTAGCCCCACCCTCGATCACGTCATCCCTAAGGTCCACGGCGGCCTAACCGTGCGCGAGAACTTGGTCTCCTGCTGCCTGATGTGCAACAGCCAGAAAGGTCACAAGCCATGGGTGGACTGGTATCGCGCTCAGCCGTTCTGGTCGGCGCTCGGCGAGTGGGCGATCGTCCAGTGGATCACCAACCACTCAGAACATCGTCAACCAGATAGTGGCGAGCAACATGCCGCCTAGCCAGGTGAGGCCGAAAATCACCACCGGCGGGATCTTCATGGCCGCAGCATCTGATTGAGGTAGATCTCTGCCTGAAACCAGTCCGAGCTATACCGGCATACGCCACCGACGCAGCTTCGGTAATACACCTCACCCTTCACAGGCATCAGCACCTCGATGTAGCCGCCGTCTCGATCAGTCCGGCTGATCACTTCAGGTCCGAACATTGCCGTGCCTCCTCACGATGAATCCATGTTTTTAGGTCCGCCACATAGTCGCGCAGCACCTGCGCCTGCTGGAGGTGCCATCCATCGCCGGAGTCAAACCAGAGCCGGTTATGCCGGTCGATTGCCTGCAGCGATTGATGGATGAGCACATTCCACGGCTCACGGATAGGCGTGTTGAACTCACGCTTTGACACGGCGACCTGGCGGCCTCTATCAGTCTGCCGCCGGCAATGCCCGCTGGAAGAAGTCGCAACTCACCGCGTAGCGCCCGCCACTTCGCTTGCTCTCCGGCAGCAACAAATCGCAACGCTGGGTGCTCATCTCCCACTGGATGCAGTCCCAGCACATCACGCTGGCCGTCTCCGGTCTGATGCTGGCCACTGCCGCCTGGAAGACAGCCTCAGCGCGCAGCAGCGCATCCGGCAGGTGAACAGTGCCGGTATCAACCTCGACCTGATGCTCAGCCTTTGGACCGAGCATCACGCGCGCGTGCCAGCTCCGATCAGTGCGGTCGCACACCAGCAATAATCGGCCGGCGTGCAACCTGATCATTCATCCTCTCCATAGCTTGGCTGGTGATACAACCGCTCGAGCTGCATCGACAGCGGCTCATCGGTCTGCGTAATGTCGATGGGATCGGTCTGATCCCGCACCACGAAGACCATCCGAGAACCGTGGCGCTTGACCACCAGGAGGCCAATGCGCTGGCTGCGGCAAAGGATCCGCAGAGCTTGCCGCTCTAGCCAGTTCAGGCGGAGATGTTCGAGCATGACTCCATCTTGGCAATGAGTCGATTCAGATACCACTCCGCTTTGCGGGCATCCTCGAGCGCGTCGCCCTTGAGCCACATGCGAATCATGTACTTGAGCGCCTGCCCCTGGAGATATGCCGGGACCATGTGCGGCGCATCGCTGATCACCGACTCAATGAAGTCGATGGCCTCGATGGTGCCCGCCTGATAGTGCGGGGGGTGGTTCACGAGGTCGCCTGCTGTTCTGCGTTCTTCCATTTCTTGCGGGTGATGATGTCGTAGACGTGGGTGCTGGTGATGCCGTAAATCACCGCCAGCTGTTTGATTGTCCAGCCGCTGGCGTACAGCTTGCGGATGTCGATGGCGTTTTGCGGCGTCAATACAGCGTTACCGGGCACATGGCCTGGCTTGAAGCTGGTGCTGGTCGGCGCCTTCACCGCCACTTCTCCCCCATCAGTACTTGGCGGCACACCTCGATGGCCTGCTGCGCCTGCTTCTGCGTCATCACCGATTCGGTTTCATCCATCGCCTTCACCACTCGGTCGAGCAGTGTGGCGTAGTCCGTGTCACGGAAGTTTGCGGCGATGTCGAGCGCAAACTCCTCCCACAGGCCGGTGAGGGTGCCACGCAGTGGATGGCCATACGGCAACTCCTGACGGCCGCTGCGTTGATACAGCGCCTCCATCATGTCGGCGCGTTGCTGGTCGAGTTGGACGCGGTTCATGGTTGCATCAAAGCTTGCAGGATGTTCAGCAGCTCCTCGCGGCGCGCGGAGATGTGCTGGTGGCTGGGCATGTTGACCAGCTGATCGAGGCGAGCGCGCAGCAGGCCAGCAAACCGCTGCCGCTCCTCTTGCTGCCCGGCGTGGAACATGCCGGAATCACTGATCAGGGCTTCCAGTTTGGCGCGGATGTGATCCATCAGGCGACCTCCAGCTCGGCGGCAATGGCGAACAGCGCGTCACGGGTCCAGTTGATGCCGATGCTGTGTGCTGCATCGGGTTCTATTCGCCCTTCCCATTGGGCGGCTAATACCTGATCCGCAGCAGCTCGCAGGGCGGCGGCGGCAATCCAGCGAGATTCGTTGAGGCAATCATCTGGACCGTAGGAATTGACATTGTTGGCAGCATCCAGCACTGCCTGTGCTGCGGGGGATAGGTCAGTCATCGAGCAGCCCTCCGTCAACGAGGGCGTCGCACCACTCTCCAAATGGCGCTTCGATCTGAGTCATGATTTTGTTGTCGATGGTTTCGGGCTTGCGAATCATGGCAATGGCCAAGCCAAGAGCATTGCCCAGGCGGTTCTCAAGGGTGTCCAATGGCACGGGCTTGTAATCAGTCATTGCCCGGCCTCCCGCTCAAGCACGGTCGCTGCCACCAGGTCGCCGTCATGCTGCCCCCGCAACCACACCGCCACCTCGCGGATCGCGGCGCGGGCCATGTCGGCGTAAACCACGTCGGCTGCAATCGCCTCAGGGGACGGCCAGTAGTGCTTTTCATCCTCCAACTCAATCACCGCCTTTACCCGCTCCACCAGCGCCAGCGACCTCCCAATTTGGGAGAAATTAGGAGTTGGCTTGGAGTCGGGTGCTAGCAGATCCCTGACCTGTTGCGCCTGCTCGGGCGTCAATTGCAGCGGCTCATTGATCTCGTAGACCTTTGAGGCTGGGCGCTTGGCCGCCTCCAGCGCATCGACCCGGCTCGCCAAGGCCAAGATGTTGGCACTGGTTTCGATGATGTGCTTCTGTGCAGCATCCTCCAGCACCTCGACCCTGGCGCGAAGTTCAAGAATTGCAGAGCAATCAGAGCTGCCAACTACATCGGCGCATCGCTGAACTTGATTCCACTGATCAGGCGTTGCTTTGTAATCAGTCATCACCCCACCTCCACCACGGCACCAGGCCAGCGCGCCTCGGCGTACTTGATGGCGGCACGCTTGGTCTCCGCGCGGGTGATCCAAGTCATCGGCATGGCGCCGGGCTTGTAGACCAGCAGGCGGTATTCCCGCGTGCGGGTCTTGGCGTGTGGGCGGCTGATGCCATCGCCGTGACGGCTGACGGACTCCTCAACCCATTGGAACGGAACAATCTCACGCATGGATAGATGGGTCGGTGACGGTTTCAGGGTTGAGCCATTCGATCTGATTCCACCAAGGGAGCCATGTATCGGCGGCGATCAGCTTGGCCTCGGTCAGGCTGTGCGCCAGTACGCACTCGACGACGTTGGCGGACTTGATCGTAAAGTAAAAGCGGCGGGGGGTCACTTGCGCACCTCGATGTAGGACTGCGTGCCGGAGTGCGTAGCGCCTGCTTGATTGCCAGCCTCGATGCCGATCATTGCGAACACGGCAGCGACGACAAGAAGGCAGATGGCATTGTTGATGCGGTTGATCATGATCACTTGAGATAAGGAACTTCGATTGCTTCACCAGTAGCCACAGCGAACTTGGCGGCTTCATAACCAGTACGGAACCAACGGTGGCCGTAGGGGCACCAGCGGTAAGCGATGGCCTGTCCCTTGCGGTTGGCAGTGAAGGCGATCTGGCGAGTGCGCTTGGTCATGACTCGGAAAGCGGCGGAGGTGTTTCCCTCCGATGCGCTAATCATGCCCCATCGGCGGGGCACATGCCACAAGCGTGTGACAGTTCTTCACACGGCCTCGGTGCCGACCGCGATCTCCACCGGCACCCGCAGCACCGGCTTGCTTTGTCCCCTCGCATCGATCCGCCCCCAGCCGACTACCGCCGGGCTAACGGGCAGCTCCACCGTGAACCACACGAACCCACAGTCGGCGCACTGCCGCTTTCGCACCGTCACGCCGGGCTCCTTGTTGTTCGTGGCTACTGCTCTGACCATCGAGCTGGAGCAGCGCTGGCATTGCATCGGTATCATGCAGGTGTACCCCACTGGTCTAGCACAATGCGGTTCGGTGAGTGGATGCTGGTGGAGCTATCACCAGAGCAGCAGTTCGAGATCGAAAAACATGCCCGCGCTCTGCTCAACAGCAAAGACGCAGGCACCATGGCCGTTGCTCTCTATAAGCAGGCCTGCTACCAGCAACAACTGCTCCAGCAGGCCGTCAACGAGATCGCGCGGCTCGAATGTGAACTGATGGGGCGTTAGAACATGTCGTCGCTCACGTCGACCACCACGCCATCAGTGGCCGCGGCCAACTTCTGCGCAGCATCACCGGGATCCACCCAGTCGCGCGGCGGCTGTGCCACGGCGCTCACATAGGCCAATCCCTTCTGGCTGGTCTTCTTCCAGCCGCTGATCGGCACCTGGACGCTGCCGTACTGGTCGGGCGTCTGGCTCATCACAAAGCGGCAGAAGGCATCCAGCTCCTCCACTTTGATGTTCATCATCCCACTGAAGTCCACCTTGCTTTCAGGCTTGGTCGACTTGAAGATGCTCAGGTTCAGCTTGAAGCTCATGGTTGTTCGTTGGTAATGGTGTTGGCCTGTTCGTATTGCTCCACCCCGGCCAATGGGTAGAGCACGAAGCCTGGCGTGCGGAAATACGCCGGACCCTTGTTGGCCTTGCGCCAGCGCATCAGCGTGTCGGGGTGCAACCCCCATCGCTGTGCAAGCTGGGTGGCAGTCAGGTACTCAGAAGAGTTCATCGCTTTCAGGCTCCGGTGTAGGTGCCGGCTCGGGGATGGCGGCGTTGAGATCAGCGACCTGATCGCTCACAGTCACCGGCTGGATGTCGACCACCTCCTCCTGGCTCTGCATCCCGAGCAGGAGATCACTGGCATACAGACGACCCCAGAACGCTGCGGCGCGATAGCGGATCATCAGCTCGGGCATCGACTGCCACTTGCTGCCCGCCTTGGTCGCCCATTGCTCCTTCTTCGCCATCGCCATGGTGATGGTCGGTCCTTTCAGCTCCTGCCCGCTGGCGAGATCCTTAGCGACCGCGTAGCAGGCCAGACTGTCGCCGCTGCCGCTCAGCTCGAATCGCAGTGGACTGAATCGGCCGCAGCCGTTCACCATCGCGATGATGAAGCTGCTGCTCCACGATGGGCGGCCATGGATCACATGGAGGTGCTGCATGGCCAGGAATGGACTGATGCCCATTCGGTTGGCGATCTCAAGCGCAACCAGGCAGTTGGCGAACCCCTGCTGGCCTTGAAACTGCGGTGGGATCAGCGTGCTGCTGGCTAAGGCCTTGGCAATACGCTGGGCATCCTCAAAGGCTTGGATGCCGCTGAACACCGAGCCGGTGCTGGTGGTGGTGAGTGCTGTGGATTCCATCAATACATCTCGATCTCGGTGGTCTGTGTAGCGGCCTCGCCGGTCATCCATGCCGGCAGGCTGATCGGTTCAATACGATCGCTGTAGGCAGGCCAGCGGCCATTGGATTTGCACTCGGCCAGTGTCTGCAGATCGCGCATGGCGGTCTCATAGCCGCGCTCGATCATCTGCTCATCAGCGGCATAGACACCAACCGCGAACGGTGGCTTCTTCTCCACTGCGATAAAGATGAACCCCGACGGCCGCTTGCCAGTGGCAGCTTCCAAGCCTGCGGTGTACCAGCCGGCCTGGCAGTGGTAACGCCACTTCGCGATGCTGCGGCGGAACTCCCGCGGACTGGCGTCCTCCGTGGTCTTGAGATCCACCACGATGCCGCCATCCTCGGTAATCCAATCAGGCCGGCACTTGCACTGAAGGCCAGTGGTCGGCTCCGTCCACATGTGCGTAGTCTCGGCCTCGCCGGTTATACCGAGCAGCAATGCAGCAGCCGGATGGCCGAGCACTGCTCTGCCCATGTGCATCACCAGATCGGCATCCTCTCGGCTCAGCACGGTGCGGCCGTTGGCTTCAGCCTCAAACGCTGCCCATGCTTCCTTGCCAGCCTTCGTGCGGCGATCAAGGCCATCGGGTGCCACGGTGTATTCAGCATCCCATTTGTGCAGTTCGAGCACATGGGTGTGGACTGCGCTGCCGATGCGCATTGCAGGCGTCGGCTCAGGGATGACGCGCTTCGGGTCGATGTAGCGCGCCCAGTAGTGCAAAGGTGATCGCGCGATGAGATCCAGATGCGACTTTGAGATCGCAGGGTGCGCGTGATAGTCGGCGTTCTCCATAGGGTGTGGCGACTTGCGCGATCCTATAGCCTGATGCCGTCAAGTGCAACCCCATGCAGCTCCGCAGCTACCAGCAGCGCGCCATCGACGATCTCCGCAATGCCTATCGCTTCGGCTACCGGGCACCGCTGCTGTGCCTACCGACCGGCGGCGGGAAGACCATCATCTTCACTGCCATCGCGCAGGCCTCAGCCGCTCGAGGCCGCCGTGTGCTGATCCTGGTGCATCGCCGTGAGCTACTCCGCCAGGCCAGCGACAAGCTGCGATGGGCAGGCCTTGAACATGGCCTGATCGCTGCAGGCATCGAGCCATCTGAGGCGCCCGTGCAGGTGGCCTCAGTGCAGACCATCGCGCGCCGCTTGTCAGCCATCGACTGGCAGCCGGACCTGATCATCATCGACGAAGCGCATCACGCCACTAGCAATCAGTGGCAAGCCACACTGCAGCACTGGCCAGCCGCCTACCGCCTAGGTGTCACCGCCACGCCATGCCGCCTCGATGGCCGCGGCCTCCGCAATGCGTTCGATCACTTGGTGCTCGGTCCATCCATGGCGGAACTCATCACCGCCGGTTACCTCACCTCCGCACGCATCTACGCGCCACCACTGGTGGCCGATCTATCCGGCATCCGCACACGAGCTGGCGATTACGCCAACGATCAGGCCGCGGCGGCCATGGATCGCCCAACCGTCACAGGTGATGCCATCGCGCACTACCAGCGGCTCGCTGCAGGCCAGCAGGCGATCGCGTTCTGCTGCAATATTGCCCACGCCGAATCCGTTTGCGCTGCGTTTCTGGCGACAGGCATCACCGCATCACTGCTGCTCGGCACAACCATCAACCGCGATCAAGTCGTTGCAGACTTTGGCGCCGGCTTGGTGCAGATATTGGTGACCGTCGATGTGGTCTCCGAAGGCTTCGACGTGCCCGCTGCCAGTGTCGCCATCCTTCTGCGCCCTACCAAGTCCCTCGGCCTCTACCTTCAGCAAGTCGGGCGCGTATTCCGCCCAGCGCCTGGTAAGCAGGCTGCGCTGATCCTCGATCACGTTGGCAACGTCACCCGCCATGGCTTCCCGGATGATCATCGCGACTGGACGCTTGACGATGGCATCAGGCGCACCGCAGGCACTGCAGCGCCATCAGTGCGCACATGCCCCGAGTGCTACGCCGCCTTCAAGCCGCAACCGATCTGTCCCGTTTGTGGCGCACAATGCGCACCAATTACTAACCGCAAGATTCGCCAGCTAGCAGGTGAACTGCAGGAGCTGAAGCGGAGCGAGATGCGGCAAGCACGCCGCAAGCAGGGCACCGCTCGCACCCTCGAGCAGCTTCTCGCCCTGGCCAATGAGCGCGGCTACAGTCCCGGCTGGGCGTACCGGATCTTCCACGCGCGTGGCAAACGCTGAGACCGACATTCAGCAGCGCATCCGCTTGGCAGTTGGCACCCGATCCGATCTCCGCCTATTTCGCAACAACACCGGCACCCTGCCCGATCCACGTACTGGCAGGCCGGTCCAGTTCGGCCTGGCGCGCGGCTCCGCAGACCTGATCGGCTGGCGCATTATCACCATCACACCCGAGATGGTCGGGCAGCGCGTCGCTGTCTTCACCAGCATCGAGGTGAAGACCACCACAGGCCATCTCACCCCAGCGCAGCAGGCCTGGATGGGCACCATCCGCACAGCCGGTGGCATCGCTGGCGTGGCGCGCTCAGTTCGAGACGCAGAAGAAATCTTGGGATAGCTTGCCAACCTTGCCAACCTCGAGCAGTATCTGACGGCCTTGAATCCGTCAGTTGTCATCCCTGCTCGATCAGCTAGCCGCACTTCCCGATCACTGGGGGTTTGTGGCAGTTGGCCACGGCAAGCGCCCTTACCAATCCGAGTGGCAGAAGAACCCCCTCACCAAGCAGCAGCTCACCATTGAGATCGACGCCGGCCGCGCCGTTGCTATCGGCGTCATCGCCGGTCCCCAGTCCGGTGGCCTGCTATTCGTTGATCACGATGGCATCAGCGCCGGCGAGATCCTCGACAAGCTCGGCGTTCCCCTGCGCGATCTGCCCAAATCCTGGGCAGTCACCTCAGGCCGTGATGGTCGCCTGCAGATCATCTACCAAGTCCCGGAACAGTACTGGTCTGGCATCCGTACCCGGAAATTCAAGACCGGCAAATCTGATGAGGAAGGCAAGCCTGAGCAGCTCGAGCTGCGCTGGACCGGCTGCCAGTCCGTTGTCGCTGGCGTCCACCCAACCACTGGCGCGTATCGCTGGCTGAAGGGTCGCGAACCTAGTGACCTGCCCCTCGCGGAGGCACCCATCGCGCTAATCGAGCAGATGTTGCCGCAGGAGCCTCCTGCGCCGCAGCCATTACTGCCCGTACCCCCGCCCCGTCAATCAGATCGCACCGATGAAGACTGGGCACGCATCTGGCTAGATGCGCTCAGCTCCTCCCGCGCGGACGATTACGACTACTGGATCGAGGTTGGTCAATGCCTCCACAGCGTTGGCACCCACATGCTTTCGGATTGGGAGGCCTGGTCTCGGCAATCAGCGAAATGGGAGGCTGGCACTTGCGAACGCCACTGGCGCAGCTTCACCGCAGACGGCAAGCGTGATATCCGCCATCTGTGCAACCTCGCCAAGGAAGACGGCTGGCAACCGAAGCAGCGTCAGCTGCCCCCAGTGCAGTCCAGCAAGCCAAGCGCACCCGGACAGCAGAACGACGCTGCGCCCATTGCTGACAAGCCGCAGAAGCTGGAGGCCAAGGAGTTACTCAACATGCTCCGCCATCCCGGCAAGGATGGCCTGCCACGCTTTCGCTACAACATCTTCACCCAGCAGATCGAGATCCACGGTGATGTAGCCGAAGGTGTTGAACGTTTCTACCTGCAACTCGCGCAAGAGGGCTACAAGGTCTCCAAGGAGATGGCACTCGATTGCCTCGTGGAGGTAGCGCGCGAGAACCCATACGACCCCGTGAAGCTCTACCTCGAGCACGTTGCAGCAGAGGTGCCCCCCACCTACATCGATCGCCTTGCATCGACCTATCTCAGGCCTGTTGATGCCGATCTAAAGGAGCCGACGCTCTACGACATGATGCTCAAGAAGACCCTGATTGGTGCAGTTCGGCGCATCTTCGAGCCTGGCTGCAAGCACGACTATGCCTGCGTGCTGATGGGTGATCAAGGCGCCCGCAAGTCATCATTCTGGGCAGCGCTCGGTGGTCCCTTCTTTTCCGATGCGCTCCGCGACATCAGCTCCAAAGACGATCTGATGGTCCTCCATCGTTCCTGGATCATGGAGTGGGCAGAGCTAGATCACATCACCAGCAAGAAACACGCCGGGCAGGTAAAGGCCTTCCTCAGCCAGTCCACCGACATGTTCCGTGTGCCCTACGGCAAGGCCACTGAGGCCTTCCCCAGGCGCTCGATCATTGTCGGCTCCACCAACCGCGAAAGCGGCTTCCTGGTCGATGAAACAGGCAACCGCCGGTTCTGGGTGATCCCTGTCACCTGCACCATCAGCAAGCCCATCGATGTGCCAAATCTGCTGCTCGAGCGCGACTCGATCTGGTCCGCCGCAGTCGCCGCCTACTTTGCCGGTGAGGCCAACGAGCTGGCCGTTGAGCACCAAGCCGCCGTCGAGGCCGAGAACATCAGCTATCTGGTCGAGTCGCCATGGTCGGCACCCATCCAGAAATGGCTGACCGTCAACCTCGGCAGAGCCATCACCAGCGAGGTGCTGCTCAACGAGGCGATCCTCAAACCAGTCGAGCGGCAAACCAGATCCGACCAGATGCAAGTTGCGACCATCTTGAGAGACCTGGGATACCGAAAGCGGCGGCAGACCATCGATGGCGCTCAGAAGTGGGTGTTCTTCCAACCTGCTGAGCAGAGGTAGGCAAGGGCAAATCCGCTGCGCTGCATGGCTTCTTCCTATCTTTCTAACCTTCTATCCTTTATAAAAG
>Ga0255064_1000079_pt1 | contig 18336 bp, 14 predicted proteins | sample Colum_Cont_RepB__2_FD_188463 | JGI IMG/M metagenome (GOLD analysis project Ga0255064, IMG submission 188463) | Freshwater microbial communities from Columbia River, Oregon, United States - Colum_Cont_RepB_0h | ecosystem: Environmental > Aquatic > Freshwater > River | place: USA: Oregon...
GCGCGACCAATTGGTCCGTTGGAGTGGACAATAGCGACAGCGATAGTTTCAAGATTACAAATACCACCGGAGTGGGCTCTAACGAAAAGCTCACGATTACTACTGCCGGAGCCGCCACCTTCGCGGGCGCGGTGACTTTTAACGGAGCCACGACGCACAGCGGCAGCGCCACATTTAACTCTGGCGCTCGTATTATCCCAGACGGTGGTTCTGCGTCTGCTACTGGCGTAGGGTTCACGGCTGGAAACGGATTTTTTTACACGGGCTCAAACATTGTTCGCATTGCGGCCGCTGGCGTGGAGGCGGCGACGTTCTCCGCTACTGCCGCCACCTTCGCGGGCGCGGTGACGGTGGCTGGCAACCTAACTATAACCGCATCTGGCAAGCAAACACTTGGGCAAAGCGTTAATGCAACGGTTTACGCAGGAAATAGCACTACACTAGATCAAGCAATAATTCTCTCGAATACTCGCCGCGCAAACTATGGCGATGTAATGATCGCAAAGAATCTTGAGGGTGTAGCTTCTACCGATAGTTATGCAACTCCAGGAACAACTGTTGCTACAGGATACGCCGCTGTTGAGATGCGCTACGGCGGCGCTGTCAGAGTGTATGGCAATAGCGGCGCTACAACAGCAGCCGCAACTGTTTCACCCAACGTTTTAGCAGAATTTACTCCAACAAGTGTAGCATTAAATCAAAATACTAGTGTCACTGGAAATCTTACAGTCAGCGGTAACTTGATAATTAACGGCACCACAACTACTGTTAATTCCACAGTATCTACGATCAAGGATCCAATCGTTACTTTAGGAGGCGGTGACGCTGGAACTGCTGCTGCATCCGATGATAACAAGGACCGCGGCATTGAATTCAAGTGGCACAATGGAACTGCAGCAAAGACTGGATTCTTCGGATTCGATGACAGCACTGGGTACTTTACCTTTATTCCAGATGCAACAAATACAAGCGAGGTATTCAGCGGAACTCAAGGCGATATTCAGGCATCTAATTTCCGTGGAAACCTGATCGGTAACGTTACTGGAAATGTCAGCGGATCTGCTGGATCTGTTGCGACACTGACTGCCGGATCATATCTGACTGGTACATCATCATCATTTAATGGATCTACCGCTGTCACGTTTGCGGTTGATGCAACTTCTGCAAACACAGTTTCTAAGGTTGTGGCTCGTGATGCGAGTGGTAACTTTAGTGCGGGTACAATTACTGCTGCGCTATCAGGAAATGCTTCTACATCGAGTGATTCCAGCTTATTGAATGGAATTTCTGCGATTAACCTGTATAACAACATGGGAGAAGGCCATGGCCAGCGCACCTCCTTTGATGCTACTACACCGTCTTACGGCTTTGGTTATAGATACGTGCAAGGATCGACGAATGGCCCTGGTACGGGTGGCGGTGTAAGCGGTCAATTTTATTCGTGGTACATCGGTTTGGGCTCTCAATATCCTGCAACTGGAGCCAACTCGCATGGCGCGATGTTTGCAGTTGACCGCAATTCTGCGACACCTTATCTTTCTGTTAGATTTAATGAATCTAATGCCTTTGGTTCATGGTATAAGATTCGCGCGGGCGCAGCCGATAGTTGGTCCACAGCACGCACATTAACTATCGGATCAACTGGCAAATCAGTAAATGGATCTGCGGATGTCGCATGGACAGCATCTGAAATCGGCACGTCAGCAAACACCGCTAGTACAATTGTAGCGCGTGACGCAAGCGGATCATTTTCTGCTGGTGCATCTAACTTTATTGGTCCAGCAACTACGACAGCATATGCGCTTCGAGTTGCTAAAGGTAATGCTGCCGATACGGGCGGCCACACCACATTCCTAGGAATGGCGTGCGAAACTACATCATGGTCAAAAGGCGCGATTGGGTGGACTCGTACTGGATCATACGATACCGGACAACTTGGCTTCTTCATTAATACTGCAGTTGACGCAACTAGTGCGGCAACATCCGACCTCAAGATGGTCATTCTTGGAAACGGAAATGTTGGTATCGGATTAGCATTCGGCACTGCGCCTTCTTACAAGCTAGAAGTTAGTGGAACTGGATATTTTAGCGGAGCACTATCATCCGGTGGTACAATTACCAGTTCAGGCAATTTAACAGTAACAGGCGGCACTATCACTGGTGGCGCAAGCGGATTATCACTTGCTGCCGGCGGCACTAATCAGAATATAACACTTACTTCTAGTGGTACTGGCAGAATTGATATCGTCGGACCTGCCAATGCAATTGCAGCAAGAATCGGTGCGGCAAGTCAATATCTGACGGTCGGTTCTTATACTCCAAATTCGGCGGGTGCAACTCTTGGATATAATGGAACTCAGTACTTAGGACTTAATGCTTTCTTTGGAGTTCTTGTGGGGCGCACCTATGTATCTAACAATACTACTGCTCCTGCCGATGGAATGATAATACAGGGCAACGTTGGTATCGGGACAACGAGTCCTTCGGCAAAATTAGATATCTCCGGTAATTCAGTTCAAGACGTAGGTTTAGTTAGATTCATTAATGATTCAACGTCTGGAACATTTGTTCCAACTGCAAGCTTTATTCAAACTCGCGGTAATCATAGTTACGGTACAGTTGCGGAATTTAGAGTTAACACCGCTGGCGACACTGATCGACCGACAATTTTATTCAGATCAGCGCAAGCTGCACACCAATGGCGCGTAGGTCAAGTAACTTCTGGATGGGGAACAAATGATAATTTTGGAATTGGTTATGTCGCGTCAAATGCTTCTCCAGTTGCATGGCCAACAAATTATTTTACAATTACTACCGGCGGTAATGTTGGAATTGGAGTAACTGGTCCATCATACAAACTTGAAGTCAACGGTTCATTTGCAGCAACAACTAAGAGCTTCGTAATTAAGCATCCGACAAAGGAAGGTAAGAAGCTTCGCTACGGATCGCTCGAAGGTCCTGAGAATGGCGTATATGTCCGAGGCAAGCTCAAGGGATCGAATGTCATCGAGCTTCCTGACTACTGGACAAAGCTTATTGATCCTGAGTCGATCACTGTTCAGCTCACACCGATCGGCTCGCACCAGAAGCTGTATGTCGAGAAGATCGAGGATAATAAGGTTTATATCGCAAACGAGAATCTGCTCGCGAAGGCGATCAACTGCTTCTTCTATGTGCTTGCAGAACGTATCGATGTTGAGAAACTTCAGGTCGAAATTGACGCATAATGGCTACATATTATTCACCTAGATCTGTCACTGATGGGCTAGTGCTTTCCCTTGATGCGGGAAATAATAAAAGCCATGCGCGAAATCGATTCTTGGCCTATGGATCTGGTACAGTAACAGAAAATGTTTCATTTGCTATTCAGGGAAATGGTACTTTTCAAAGAGTTGCTGCGGGCACTGTAGTTGGTGGATACACGATCAAGACCGAGGATGTAGTCTATAGTTATGCGCTCGGATCAAATGGCTGTCATTATCATGGTAACTCGGTGCAGGTACCATCTGGCGTTTATGTGACTTTTTCCTGTGATTATTTGGTGACCGGGGCGACAAACTATCCCGTGAATTCTGCGTTATTAGTATTAGAAAACTATGGAGGAAATGCTTTGGGTGGGCAAGTAAATGTTGCAAATAGCATACAAGATGTATGGCAAAGAGCATCAATGACAGTTGGGCCTACTGCGGGCATAGGAACTCAGGCTATGTTTTTGTATCCTGGATTATGCGGAACACGCCTTGCTGATTCTGGAACTCTTTATATGCGAAATCCGCTTGTCGAATGGAAGAATACTGACAGTGGTAATACAGGATACAATTCCTCAACAAATCTGGGTATTTGGTACGATATGAGTAGAAATGGGTACAATGGTACATTCAGTGGAGTGCCAGTTTATAATTCATCTAACAATGGGCATTTGGCATTTGACGGCGTGGATGATTACATCGATCTTGGAAGCACTATTCCGGCTGGCGCATTTTCTACTAGTCAGGCAGTAAGTATTTTTACTTACGCAAAAATATCATCGGTTGTTTCAAAGAATACTCTAATCAGTTTCAATGCTGAAAGAAGCTTTTTCTTACCGGGAAATAGGTTAACAACGACTTATCAATTATACTGGGATTCAGTTGCTGGATGGAAAAACGGCACTAATTCATCTTGGACCGTTGATCAATGGTATTATTTGGGCTGGACAATATCAGGTACAACGCTGACGTTTTATGTCAACGGAGTTGCAAATGGCACTGCTACAGTTTCCGCATTTACTCCAACAGCATCGACACCAGTAAGAATCGGATTTGCGAATGCTGGAGAGTATGCGGCAGGATCTATTGCATCTGTTTCTGTTTATAATAGAGCGTTGACTACAACGGAAATACTGCAGAACTTTAATGCGCTGAGAGGACGCTTTGGGTTAACATGAGCTATCATACTAGTCCGAGGATCGTTACAGACAATCTGGTAATGTATATCGATGCCGGTAATAGTAAAAGCTATAAAGGAGAAGCTACTACTAATTTAATTGGATCTCAATCTTTGTCTTATGGTATATACGCATATGTAACAGGGCCGGTTTCTGCATCTGCACAGTTTTACGATTTTTCTCCTATAACTGTCAATCGTTTTACTGTATCTCAGGTCGTTAATACTGCAAGATCAGCATTTTTTCCAACGGTGAGTGTTGGCCAACCGTATACTTTTTCATGTTATATCAGATACAATGGCAGTAATACTGCTACTCCGTCATTTGTTGTTTCTGCTGCAAAACCACAACCGGAAGGTGGTAACACAATTGCTTTATCTCAAAGTACCCAGACTCAAACAGCTCTTACAAACAATTGGTACAGACTAATTTACAATTTTACAATATCTTCCAATACCGCAAGCGCGTGTATTTTAACTATTGGTCTAGCTACTGGATCAGATACTGCTTACTTAAATCAAACTTTTGATGTTTATCAGCCGCAAATAGAAGCAAAGGCTTATGCCACTCAATTTGTTGCAAATACGCGCGGGACGACTGTTGCCACTGGCGGAGGGCTGTATGACCTATCTGGAAATTCCAATCACTGTACAGTAACATCTACTGGGATTACTACTGTATCGACATATGGCGGTGGAGCGGCATGCGATGGATCTTCCGGGTATATCGAGTTGCCATCTATTACTAATGGAATTAATCGTTCAGTGGATATTGTCTATAGACAAATCAATCTAAATGGTGGTTGGGGTCCACTCTGGAGAAACGATTGGCGCGAAAGAATTTTTACAACTTCATCGACGATAATCAATGCACCTGGAACATACTATTCGATATCTGGACCAGTTGGTGATACGAATATGGTTCAGATCTGCTATACTATCGATGGATTGACTCTTCGATCTTATAGAAATGCATCTCTTCTTAGCACAGATACGATGAATGGCTATATGAATCAGGGTTCTTTCTCGTACAGATTTGGATATCAGTGTGGAGGAGCAACGTGTACTAATGTTGCCGTAGAGATTTATTCGGTAAAGTTCTACAATAAAGGATTAACATCTTCTGAAGTATTACAAAACTTTAATGCTACAAAACGCCGCTACGGACTATGAGCGTAATTGCTAATTCTATCATACAACAGAATGGTTTAGTGTATTACTTCGATGCCGGCAATTTGAAGTGTTATCGAGGCGATGCCACCATTAACACTATTCCGAATCCATCAATTAACGCGTACCCAACAATTGGAAATGGATGGGGAAGTTACAATACAAATCAGTATGGAAGTGGAACATATTTTTCGATTGGAACGGTATCCAGTGTAAGCAATAACATCGTTACGATGTCTGCAAACCATAGTTTAAGATCTTATGATGTAATGCAGCCACAGACGAGCGGCGGCGGTGTAACTGCAGCCACTAATTATCTCATCAAAAAATTATCTGCCACTACCTTTAGCCTCCATAATTACAATTCATCTCAGGATGGATCTCAGGGTTACATTAGTGCATCTACGAATACTCATAAAGTTTATGATGATTTTGCAAATGATGTTAAAGTCTCAATTAATGCAACAAATTTTCCTACGATGTGGTGGGGAGCACCGCATTTACCAAATTCTGGACTAGTTAAAGAAATTATTACGGGTGGATATAACGTAGATCTTTACGCAAAAACAGATTGTATTCGGTTGCACTACATCCGAGATGACGATGTAAAAGACGGAATGTCGTATAGCGTTGATGCGACAGTAACTCCTGGCGTGCCGAATACCCATTCATGCTGGGCAAGAGCAATTACGCCAAATGCTGTTGGAAAAAATGTAGGTGTTACTATTTACAACTACGGCGCGAATTCGCCGGTATACTATGGATACAATATTACTCTTGGCGCATTAGGAGTGTGGCAAAGGTTTACTAATACATTTACTCCAGTCAATGCGAATATTATTTCGTACTGGTTTGGCAGTGGATCTGGCACATACAAATGGGACTTAGCTAATATACAGGTGGAAGCAAAGGGATACGCAACTCGATTCGTAGCTGGTACGCGCGGAACTACAGTTGCCACAAGCGGCGGCGCATATGACTTATCTGGTAACTCTAATCACGGAACACTAGTGGGCGGACCAGTTTATAGTACGTTAGGAGGGGGAAGCTTAACATTCGATGGATCGGATGACTATGTAGATCTAGGAACAAATAGCAGTATAGTTAATGTCACAAATAACATTACAGTCATAGCATGGATTCGTACAGCATCTCCGAATTCTCGCATGACGATATATGGTAATGGATATGGCGGCACCGGAATGATATTTGGCACTAGCGCGAATACTCCCGGTGGCCTGGAAGTGTATTATCCTTCAATTTGGGTGGCTTATTCTACTGGAGGAGTTCTACAAGCAAATACTTGGCAACAGGTATGCTATACCCGGTCTGGCACAGGACTGAATACCCATGCATTTTATATCAATGGAGTAGCTCAAACAGTTACGCAGACTGCAAATGGTGGTGACGCATTTGCTAACTCTGGTACTAATCGATATATTGGCTTAAGATCTGGAGTAATGATGAATGGCAATATTGCTACTCTTGGAGTTTATAACCGCAATTTAACTGCGGCCGAGGTACTTCAGAATTTTAATGCCACGAAAGGCCGTTTTGGTCTTTAATAAATAGCAATAACTTACTCAATATGGCATCAGACATCGTAATCACACCTAGCAGAGGCAGCACAACCGTCAATGCAAAGATCGACTTCACTGGCGCATCGACAGCATCCTCACAGATTCGCCTCGAGGTTCTACCTGATAACTCGCTGAGTTTCGTGGGCACCACTGGATCGTTGTTCAGCATCGCAGACAGTGTGACTGGAAGTCTGATGTCAGTCAACGATGCATCGGGTCTTCCGATTCTTGAGGTATTTGATACCGACAAGGTCGTGATGGGTCAGTACAATCAGAACACTCTGGTTGTCAATGGAACTCAGGTGGGTATCGGAACCGGTTCTCCCACAAATAAACTCACTATTGCCGGAGTAAACAGTAATGGAATTACTCTGACAGGATCAAATGCAACGATCACATCTGCTGGAACAACTCCAAATCTGATACTTTCGGCAGGTACTAATATTTACCTGCGCCCAACTAGTGGATACACTGTAACAGTAGATACCGGAAATGGGCTACAAGCAACTACAGGGGATATTCGCGCGCCATCGTTTATTGATTCGGCTGATTCAACATATTCTTTAGATTTAAATTCTACTGCGGATACAGCATTGCGGATCAGAGGCGGTGCAGTATTTGGGCCAAACTCGACTTGGTCGAGATATCTGATGGTTGGTGGAAACGGTAGAAGTAATTATACTGACAATACTCAGTATGCAAGCGTTACTACGACAAATGGTAATTTGCATCTAGATGCCGCGAGTGGATTTAATAGTTATATTAATTGGTATGACGGCACTGATTTAATTGTTGGTGCCGGAGATTCTTCTACAGAAAGATTTAGAGTTTATGGCTCCTCAAACTATACTTTTGCCAGCGGAGAAATAAGATCCCCAGTATTTAAAGATTCGGCTGATACAGCATATTATGTCGATCCAAACGCAACAAGCGTACTATCTAAGCTGTCGATAGGAAATGCTCCGTATGTTTCATCCATTCAGGCCGGTGCACTAGAATTGGGAAGAACGGATACAAATTATCAGTATACCAGCGGATGGACAGGATCAATGCAAGGTGGTATTTTAGCAAATTGTTCGGACAATTGGGAGTTTGTAATTCACGACTCTGGGCATAGGCTCGCTTCAGCATTTGAATTTCGAGGAGCTGGAACAAACGTAATGCGCTTAGGAAGAGATCTTGGGTGGGGCGTCACACCTATTGAAATTCCTGGAAATTTAACGGTAGTCGGAAATCTTACTGTAAATGGAACAACCACTACAGTCAATTCTACTACAGTTACAATCGATGATCCTATCTTTACTTTAGGTGGAGATACTGCGCCAGCATCAGACGACAATAAAGATAGAGGAATTGAATTCCGCTGGCATAATGGCACAGCAGCGAAGGCAGGATTCTTCGGATTTGATGATAGTACTGGGTACTTTACTTTTATTCCAGATTCTACAAATACGTCGGAAGTATTTAGCGGCACTCAAGGCGACATTCAGGCATCTAATTTTAGAGGCAACGTCGTAGGAGGAACTGTCACTGTAGCTGGAACGTTGACGATTAACAAGAGCGGAACAAATTCTGATATTATTTTCCCGGCTCAAGCTAACGATCCTGGTTATATTCGACACTACGAAAGTAATAATACTGCTATTATGTATTTCAACGTGTCTGATGACACGAACGATGAATTCCACTTTGGATACACTGGCGATCCATCTACCTTCAGATTAAGGTCAGACGGAACTGTTCTAGAAGGAATTTGGCAAGGTTCTTCTATCACCACCACATATACTGATGCGAAGGTAGCGACGTTGACCGGTCAATCAGGCAGAATTCTAATTCAAGGTGGTGTTTCCGCTAGCGCACAAACTTTAGGATTATCAATACCAGTCGCATTCGACCAAACACTGAAGAACAATGCGCGAAACATTACTGGCGGTGGAACAATTAGTGTTTCTGCTTCCGGTGAAGTAAAGTGGTCAGCAAGATTTATCATTATTTCAGGTGGCCGCGGTGCAAATTACGCAACAAGCGGATATTGGGATATCGATTGCCCCACATCCGGCACGATCACTGGTGTTGGTGGAGCAGCAAACCAAACGGCAAATGCCAATGGAATTCCGATGGGTGGATGGCAAGCACTTTATTATATCTTGCCGATTGGAAGCGGAAATGGCAGCCTAGCGGCAAATTTCCGTCTAGTACATTACAGTTCAGATTTGGATATTCCAATCGACTGGGTACTAATTTGCGTCAGAAATAGCGATACAGATACATTTTATTTTCCGAATGGAGTAGTACTAGGCCTTGGAGGAGCTTCTGCTAGAGGCTTACAAACTTCTGCAAATACTGCAAATGCCGTAGTCATAAGAGATGGATCCGGTAACTTCAGCGCAGGAACAGTCACAGCTACGCAATTCAATGGATCTGGCGCAGGGCTTTCGTCAGGCACTGTTCCAATTGCATCGCTTGTGGCCGGTGATTACTCATCGAAGATTACTTCTGGAACATATTCGATCAACGTTACTTCTGCTGATCAAATTGATGGCGTAGCATTTCGTAATACCGGCAGCAATGCTGGAACGGCCGCCGATAGCCTTGAGCAAAATGGAATAACATATGTTAATAGCAATATTTCATTACTTGGGCAAACCGATGGCGCTTTATTTTCTCAGGCATATAATTCAACTTGGCAGCACCAAATATATGGAGATTATAGAACTGGTCAAATTGTTGTTCGTGGTAAAAATAACGGCACATGGCAATCTTGGCGTACAGTATTAGATTCGTCTAATTATACTTCTTATACTGGTCATATTGGTAACGGCACGCTGACGCTGAATACCTCTGGAAGCGGTATTTCCGGTTCCGCGTCGTTTACCGCAAATCAAAGTGGTGCCGGCACGTTTACTGTAACATCAAATGCTACTTCAGCAAATACTGCCAGTACGCTCGTGTTCCGTGATACTAACGGCGATTTTCAGGCGCGCAATATTACCACACAGGACGATTATACAAATGGATGGTTTAGAAATAATAGTAACAACACTGGCCTTTATAATCAGTCAACTTATTTGCACCTTTCCTCAACTGGCGCAAACACGAGCTATTTAGATATTTCTACAGTAGGTTCTACTAATTCGGGTATTAGATTCTATACCGGAGGCCACGTTAATACTTTACGTGGCTATATTGTAGCAAATACATCTAATGAATTGATGCTATGGAATGCTGGTGGAAGCTATTCCGCGCGATTCACAAGCACACAAAGTGAAATCTATCAGGATACTTATGTTCCAACATTGTATGGGAACATAATGTATGATAGACAGAGTACGAGTTTTTACGTAGATCCTGGTTCCACATCTGTTCTTAATCGTCTAAATGTTGCCGGATACTCGATGCGCTCCAGCGCAACGCTTGATTTATCAAATACCGGAACGTACTCTACGACTAATTATTATCCTGTCACAATTCCTTTAGCAACTGGAATGCCGACAAGGATGAGAATTGTCAATGCGTTAAATTCAAATGTTCCTTCTTGGTCAACGCATGGCAGTGGATTTACGTGCCATGTTGAATGGACATCGAACGGCTCTGGATGGGGAACAATTGCAGTTCAACGGTCAATTCACCGATATACCGAAGGATATACAAATTCTACCATTTGCGGCGGTATTACGCAAATGACAAATGGAAGTATTGAAGTGATCTGGCTTCGTGGCGGTGGTAGATACTATTTTGAGGCCGATGCAGATGTTACTCCAACTATACAAAGTACAACATATACAAATAACGGTCAATCAGTAACTCCAGGAAGTGCGCCGCAAAATGACGTTTTATCTGCTGCAACAGATACTCGTCCGTCATTTCAGAGACTAAATCTTACTATGAGCACTGGCACGGCGCCGATGACAGTTTCATCGACCACGCTGGTCACAAACCTAAATGCTGACCTGCTCGATGGATATAACTCTGCCGAAACCGGGTCAAGTATAATCTTACGTACTCAATCTAATGGCTATCTCAATATCGACAATTGGATACAAGTTGGCAGTGCCGGCCTTTATAGTTCTGTAAATAGCGCTCACTGGACCCCAAATCAATCAGGCTCATATTCTCCATGGAGAATAATTAATTCTCGAGGAGGTTATGGTGGTATTTACGATGACTATAGCGGCGTTAATTGGATGCACGACAGCGCTGGCAACGGAGGCATTTACAGACAGGGTAATGGCCGCTGGATTTTATATCATAACGTTGCAAATAACTGCACATCAATCAATGGTTCCAACAATACATCCGGATATGGGCTGTATGTCAATGGCAATAGTTACGTATCAGGCTATGAAAGAGTTGGTGGTGGAAATCTCTATATAGACGGCAATTATGGTAGAGGCGTTGTTGGGTTATATAACGCGGCGCGGTACCAAGGCGTATTCGCAATGGGAGATTCCTATAAGTTGGCCGATGATGGTACTACCACAGGATCTCTATATGGTATCGCTTGGTCGCATCCAAATGCGGGTGGTGTGGCTGCAAATCTGAATACTCACGGCGCACTGGTGATGGAAAACGGAACATTCCTAGCTGCAATCTCAGGATCTATTCGATGCCGAGATGATATGCGCGCTCCAAGGTTTTACGATAGCGGTGATACAAATTATTATGTCGACCCGGCCTCTACCAGTATATTAAATGCAGTTACTGCTACAGAAATAAGAAGTAGCAGATATACAGATTCCAGCGGGAACTTCTTATTTAGACTCGCAACTGGTACAGAAGTTGCTCGATCAATTAATCTTGCTGACAGCACAAATGATCCAGCTACGGTTGTAAGCAATTACGGCGGTACTGGAATCACTTGGGGGCAGCATGCTAACCCATATTATATGATCTATATGGGTAGGGAAACCTACGGCGGCGATTATACCAAATTAACACTTGCGTGGCACACCGGAATCAAGATTGGGGCGTATAGTGGTTGGGGCGGTGTAAGATTCTATAATAATTCTCCATTTACCGGAACTGAAATCTTTTCTGTTGGTAAAGGTGACAATCACGTCCGCGTAGAAAATAATCTATATGTTGGCCAGCTAATCGACATTAGCAACAGTACTTACTATGTCGATCCTGCATCAAGTACACGACTAAATGGCGGAATCCAGCTAGATGGATCATTGGGTGTAGGTACTGCAGGATCCGGTACCGCTGGCGAAATTCGCGCAACGAATAACATTACTGCTTACTATTCCGATGATCGCCTGAAGACGAAGCTTGGTGCAATCGAGAATCCAATCGAGAAGGTCAAGTCACTCTCTGGATTCTACTTCGAGGCCAACGAAACAGCAGTTGCTCTTGGTTACCAAAAGAAGCGCGAGGTCGGTGTTTCAGCCCAAGAAGTTCAGGCAATTCTTCCTGAGATCATTGCGCCTGCTCCGATTGACGATAAGTATATGACTGTACGATATGAAAAGCTTATACCACTCCTGATTGAGGCTATCAAGGAGCAACAAAAACAGATCGAGGAACTTAAGTCTCTACTCTCGAACAATAAATAATCACTACTATGGCACTAACATATACCTGGAAAATCACTTCTCTTAAGAAGAAAAACAGCGGATCACTCAATGGAGTGGTCTTTCAAACATATTGGCAGAAGACCGGCACAGATGAGAATGGTCACACCGGCGTGTTCTCAGGAGCGACTCCGTTTGATCCCGCTCAGGTCGATCCAAATAATTTCGTGGCATTCGAGCAGCTCACAGAGGCTACCGTTCTTGGGTGGATTCAGTCTGTTGTGACTGGCCCATACGAGGAGCACGTGAACGAGCAGATTCAGCGTCAGATCGACGAGAAGGTCAATGCGTCATCTGAAGTCGCAGAGGGTGCATTCCCATGGTCACCAACGGCTCCTGCCACACCTGATCCTGTAGTGCCCGCGGTTCCTCCTACGACCACTCCGCCGCCAGCAGGGTAAGCTTAGTCAATTCTAATGCAGGCTCGGGTAATTCCGAGCCTGTTTCTTTTGGTATATAAATAGATCATCTAATTTACCATGGCACTACCATCAACAGGCGCGATTTCGCTCAATGCAGTCAATGTGGAGCTTAACCTTCCGGGTACTACGACAATTTCTTTGAATCAGTCAAGTGTGCGTACACTGTTTGGCGTAGCGAGTGGTGCAATCAGAATGTCGGATGGATATGGAAAGAGCAGCGCAGTAGTTGCAGCAGTAACAAATCTTACTGGATCTCCAGCATATATTTGCCAAAATGCGAATTGGGATGATGAGATTTCTTGGTATATTGGAAGCGGTACTGGTAGTATTACAGTTTATTTACAGAGAACAGCATATAATAATTGCTCAGGGTGGTCAGAACACGCAACAGCAATTGCTACTGTAACGGCCGGATCCTGGATTACTATACAACCGGAATCTTATAGAACAGTTAGTAATAATATGGCATACAGACTCAGAATGGTAAATTCTGCTGGAACGTCATACTCCGCTGGAATTGGAGTAGTATTTGATCACTGCAACAACTTCGATTATTGCAGCACAACCGATAACTGCCAAGATAATGGATCATGGGGATGTCATAATTGTAGCGAATCGTGTACTTGCAATGCCTGCAATTATGACTGCAATTGCGATTGCTCATTTGGATATGGTACTGGCGGATGCGATTGCGGAAATGCGTGTGATTGGTGCGCAAATTCACAAAACTATGAATGCACCTGCGATTGCTATGGATGCTGTGATGAAAATAATGAAAACTGCACCTGTGATTGCTATGGATGCTGCAGTTGGGTAAGCAATCCTAATTATCCGTGCCCGTGCGGCCAATCGCCGTGTGATACTTACTGCACTTGCCCGTGCGGTGAAACATGCAGCAATGGAAATCGCTATACGTGTTTTCAACATGAATATAATGTTTACACTTCCTCATGGGCCGCATGCGCTTAAATAATGTGATTATGAATACAATACCAGAACCAAATATTCCAAATAATTCGGTGCTTACTCCTGAGAAATTTCAGGAGATTAAGTCCGCACTTGAATCAGAAAATTCAGTGCAGTTTCCATCTGCATTTCAGATGGCGCGGAATCTATTAAAACAGGCATGGACATCGAGTATTGATGTTGCCCGCGGCCAACCTTTGCTAGCGTCTGCCGAAAAATCCAAGGCGCGCATGGATATTTGTAAAGGGTGCGAATTTTTGCGCGATACTCGCTGCATGAAGTGCGGATGTTTTATGGACAAAAAGGTACATATCGAAAGCGCTCAGTGCCCAACTAATAAGTGGGGCGCAGATCTGCAGAGATTATATCCCGCAGAAATTGCGCAGAAAAATTTAGAAAGTCCACATCGTACTTTACATAATATCGATATTCACAAAGAATTTTCCGCTGACGATGCTGCAGCAATTGATCGTCTTGCCACGGAATCTCTTGAATTTGATGGACGTTTTTCCTGGAAAGGCATGCAATTTAAGGCAATTGTTGCTCCAAATGGTGCAAGACAAATATCGCAACTGCAACCAAAAATTTCTGTAGCGACATCAATGCCAAATCATAAGAATCTTTCTGTTGAAGAGCAGATCGAGTTTAATAATCTTTTGGTAAAACATCAAGCGCCAGATCAGAATAAAGTATTTGCGTACAAATCTCAGATTTTTCATCTGACGCCACGCACATCGAAAGATGCAAAACCTGGACAGTTTATGATAAACGTGATTGATCCGAACAATCCGCCACCAGGTGTAGTACTACCACCGACAGTTCCAGCGCCAACGACATAAACTATGTCCACAGACCAGCAAGAATTTCGCGCGCTGATAGAGAAGCACAAAGCTGCTGATCAGCCTAAGACCTTTGAATATAAAGGCACATACTACACATTGCGCCGCGATGAGTATAACGTAATGAACTGGATAATTACGCCAATGTCAGTAGAAAAATACAACAGTACAATTACTGGAATTCCATTAAATATTGTTACTGCACCAGCACCAGTAGAAAATAACACCTCTTCTTAATATGCCTACTATACATTTTGGAATGCAGGAAGAAGAAATTGCAATTCTTAATCAGAGAATTGAGAATGCAAAGCAGCCGGGTAATTCTCGTGTATTTGAGTTCAAGGGGCATTACATTAAATTGACAGAAAATTCTGGTACTTGGTCACAGAGCATTTTAACACCCGAGCAAGTAGCTCAGCTAAACCAGCAATAACCCGCTTCGATGGCCTCACCTAATTCCAGACAAACTCTCATCGATTACTGCCTACGTTCACTCGGACAGCCAGTAATTGAGATCAATGTAGACGACGATCAGATTTCTGACCGCGTGGATGAGGCTATTCAGTTTTATCGTGAGTATCACTCGGATGCGATCATTCGCCACTATCGAAAGCATCAGCTGACACAGCAAAACATCACCGACGGATATATTGATATTCCCGACCAGCTCCTGTTCGTATCTCGTATTTTTCCGCTGGGGAATAATACCGTGTCTTCCTCGGGTATGTGGTCTGCTCGCTATCAGATGCACCTGAATGATGTCTACGATCTTCAGTACGCAGGTGCTCTTGTCAATTACGAGATGACACGCCAATTCCTGGAGATGCTGGATATGCAGCTGAACGGTGTTCCTCCAGTACGGTTCAACCGCCATATGAATCGTCTGTACATCGACCTTGACTGGGGATATCGAGCAGTTGCTGGCGACTATGTGATGGTCGATGCATATTCTGCAATTGATCCAGAAACATACACCGACATCTACAACGATATGTTCCTGAAGAAGTATACCACAGCACTTATCAAGCGTCAGTGGGGTATCAACCTGAAGAAGTTTGAGGGTATTCAGCTTCCGGGTGGAGTTACAATGAACGGCCAGCAAATTTACCAAGAAGCAATTGAAGAAATCAAACAGCTTGAAGACGAGATGGAGTTAAAGTACGAGAAGCCAGTCGATTTCTTTGTAGGATAATCTATGGCGCGCAACGTATACTTCTCTCAGACTGTCAAGTCCGAGCAGAACCTTTATGAGGATCTGATCGTAGAGTCGTTGAAGATCTACGGACAAGACTGTTACTATCTGCCGCGTAATATGGTGTCACGCGATATGATACTCAACGAGGCAATCGAGTCTAAGTTCGATGACGCTTATATGGTCGAGATGTACCTGGAAAACGTCGATGGATTTGATGGCGACGGATCGCTATTCACCAAATTTGGCCTGGAGATCCGCGAGCAAGCAACGTTTGTAGTTGCGAAGCGAACATGGGATAAGCTAGTAGGGGTCTGGAATAATGGCATTATTTCGAGTCGTCCAGCAGAAGGTGATCTAATTTACCTGCCATTTTCAAAGAGCTTCATGGAGATCAAGTTTGTGGATCATCAATCTCCGTTCTATCAGCTCTCAAAGTTCCCGGTCTATAAACTACGCTGCGAGCTCTTTGAATACTCCAATGAGGAAGTCAAGACTGGTATTCCGGAACTTGACAAGCTTGAGCAGCAGTTCAGCACAGAATACTTCGTGCAGATCGAAGGCGGCACCGGCGCGTCATTTGTCCTCGGTGAAGACGTCAAGCAGGTATTGGTGCCCGCAACGAGTGGAAGTGATTCAGAGGAAATTTATGGTAAGGTGCTAAAGATTGATAGAGAATCTCCAACAGCAGCAATTAAACTTGCACTTGGAGGTATCTCAACGAATACCGGTGCATTTGCCAAATTTAGAGTAACAACGGGTTCGTCGGATAAACTCATTGGTATTACTTCCGGAGCACAGTGGAACATTACCGGAATATTCGAAATCGATAATACACAGACAAATCTGACATTTGTAAATAATGCACAGGGTGCTCAGAATCGAGCAATGGAAGTAACTGCGGATACTATTATCGACTTTACGGAACACAATCCATTTGGAGATCCATCAAATGTTTAGCGGACACTTTTACCACGCAACAATCAGAAAGACTGTAGCGGTATTTGGCACGCTATTCAATAACGTTTCTGTCGTTAGAAAAGATGGAGACGGCAATGTCGTCAATATAACTCGAGTGCCACTTGCGTATGGCCCTAAGCAAAAATTCCTTGCGCGTTTAGATGAGCAGCCAGGATTAGACAATACGAAGATTGCAATGAAGCTGCCGCGTATGTCTTTTGAGATTGTCACGATGGTCTATGATAGCTCAATCAAGACTAATCGCAATAATCTGATCACTGTTGCTCAGACTGGAGTCAATGCCACGAAGAAGACAGTAAGAACATTTGCGCCTTATCGCATGGGTTTGCAGTTATCGATCATGGCTAAAAATCAGGATGATGCATTGCAGATCATCGAGCAAATTCTTCCATATTTTCAGCCAGAATATAGCGTGACGATCAAAGATCTCGATAGCCTAAATCTTAAGACTGATATTCCATTTGTACTGACTGGTGTGGAAATGAATGAAGATTATGAAGGTGATTTTCTGCAACGCCGCGCGATCATTTACACGTTAGATTTTGAGACACGGCTAAGATTCTATGGGCCTATCTCCGATAGAGATGTGATTCATAATGTTCTGGTAGATTTTCGCAATCAGGATACACTAAAGCCTATTGAGCGTATCGACATTGAACAGACAAGTCCAACTGGGCCAATTACAACTCAACTGATTCCGTTCACGGACTTTGATTAATCGCTATTACTTATATTATGAGTAAAACAAGTGAAGAATTAATCAAGAAGCTCGAGGAAAATATGCCGGTGCCGCCGCCGCCTCCTGGTCAGGATGACGTAAAGGATGACTACGAGTTTTCGCGTGAGACATATCGCAATCTTGTTAGCAAGTCAAACGAGGCAATCGAGCAGATGCTGAACCTTGCGATGCAGTCTGAGCATCCGCGTGCGTTTGAAGTTCTCAGCAATATGCTAAAGAACACCTCAGATATGACAGACAAACTAATGGCGCTGCAAAAAGCCAAGAAAGAAATCCAAAAGAAGGAAGAAGCTGCTGCTGAAGCAAAGCCTGCTCTGACACAGAACAATCTGTTTTTAGGATCAACAACAGATCTGCAAAAGCACCTGATAGAGCAACTAAAGGAGAAAAATGTCACAGCCTCAGAACCAGATGTTCGTCAAGAACGCTGATCTGGGGTACCTCGGTAA
>Ga0255064_1000118_pt1 | contig 15665 bp, 13 predicted proteins | sample Colum_Cont_RepB__2_FD_188463 | JGI IMG/M metagenome (GOLD analysis project Ga0255064, IMG submission 188463) | Freshwater microbial communities from Columbia River, Oregon, United States - Colum_Cont_RepB_0h | ecosystem: Environmental > Aquatic > Freshwater > River | place: USA: Oregon...
GTTCGTTTGTCCCAGTAGACAATCCTCGTTCATTTGATGAGACTATGTATATTCTTATGTGCGGTACAGGTGTGGGATTCTCTGTTGAATACAAGTATGTAAATAAACTTCCTGCCGTCCCAGAAACGTTTGAAAAGTCAACAACAGTGATTGTTGTTGAAGATTCTAAGCAGGGTTGGGCAAAAGCATATCGTGAGCTTTTGGCATTACTATGGACAGGACAAGTTCCAGCAATTGATGTTTCTAAGGTTCGTCCAGCAGGAGCAAGACTTAAGACAATGGGTGGACGTTCTTCAGGACCACAGCCACTTGTAAATCTTTTTGATTTTACTATTGCAAAGTTTAAAAATGCAGCAGGTCGTCAGTTAAAGCCAATTGAAGCGCATGATATTATGTGTAAGATTGGTGAGGTTGTAGTTGTCGGCGGAGTTCGCCGTTCAGCAATGATTTCTCTTTCTAATATTAACGATATTGAAATGGCTGCAGCAAAGTCAGGTAACTGGTGGGAAAACAATACACAACGTGCACTTTCAAATAACTCTGTTGCTTATTCACGCAAGCCAGAGATGGAACAATTTATAGCAGAATGGAAAAACCTTTATGACTCAAAGTCAGGAGAACGAGGTATATACAATGTGGCCGCAGCTCAAGCCCAAGCAGCCAAGTATGGAAGAAGAGATCCAGATATTCACTACGGAACTAACCCATGCTCAGAGATTATTTTACGTCCTTACCAGTTTTGTAACCTTTCAGAAGTCGTACTACGTGAAAAGGATAAAGTTGAAGACGTATCAAATAAAGTACGACTTGCTACAATTCTTGGCACATGGCAATCAACGCTAACAGACTTTAAGTATCTTCGTAAGATCTGGAAAGACAATACAGAAGAGGAGCGACTACTTGGAGTTTCTTTAACTGGACAATTTGGGCATAAGTTTTTTTCAGGAAAGCAGGGCTTAGATAAACTAGAGTCCACACTTGCAGGACTTCGTGAATATGCAAGAACAATTAACTCAGAAGAGGCAGGGAAAATTGGGATTCCTGAGTCTGCAGCTATTACATGCGTAAAGCCTTCTGGAACAGTATCTCAGTTGGTCGGGGTGTCTTCAGGAATGCATCCATGGCATTCACCGTATTATATTCGTACAGTTCGTGGTTCAAAGGGAGACCCTATTTCAACATTCTTGAAGGAAGTCGGTATTCCAGTAGAAGATGATGTTATGAAGCCAAACGATACATACGTATTTTCGTTTCCAGTAAAAGCACCAGAAGGTGCAATTGTTAGAAATGATTTAACAGCACTTGATCACCTTAATACATGGTTGGTTTACCAACGTGCATGGTGTGAGCATAAGCCATCAATTACAGTTTCTGTAAAAGAAGACGAGTGGATGGAAGTAGGTGCTTGGGTATATAAGCATTTTGATGAAGTGTCAGGTATTTCATTCCTGCCTCACTCAGATCATACATATAAGCAGGCTCCATACCAAGAAGTTTCTAAGGAAGAATACGAAGCGTTGCTTGCAAGAATGCCTAATGATATTCGTTGGGAAGATTTGTCATTCTATGAGACAGAAGACGGAACATCTACAAATGCTACGCTAGCCTGTACCTCAGACGGAAACTGTGAGATTGTAGACATTTCCGCTTAATAGGTATATAATAAGAATTGGGGTAAAACCCAAAATTCCTGGGCACAACGCCCAGAAATAGGAGGATCTAATGAAACAAGATCTAAACAATGATGGAAAGGTAACTATGCAAGAGAAAATTCTCGCAGCATTGTCAAGCTATGGTCGCCACTTTTTGGGTGCAACTATTGCTCTTTACATGACTGGAAACACTGACCCAGGAGACCTAGTTAAGGGCGGACTCGCAGCAGTTCTACCCGTTATCCTAAAGGCTCTTAATACAAACGAGCCATCTTTCGGCTTCACAAAGAAGTAAAAACTAAAATCAATTAGGACGGCTCCTATGCTAAAATGGGCATAGGAGTTTTCCTATTTAGGAGATTTGGCAAATGGCAGGACAAAAGAATTTTGAAGTAGATCAGAATACCACTTTTTCTTTTATTATAGAATATAAAGATGCTGATGGTAATCCAATTGATTTGGATGGCGCTACAGCTAAAATGCAGGTTAGAGACACCAAGGGTGGTTCAAAGCTAGCGTTTACATTAACATCACCAAATGGTGGAATCGTAATAGATGCGCCAAATGGAACGTTAACATGCAAAATGACACCAACACAAACCAATAAACTCTTTTATCCAAAATCATCTTATGACCTAATGATAGTAGACTCTAATTCAAATAAAACAAAGCTTATTGAAGGATTCTTTACTCTAAGCAGATCGGTAACTATCTAATGACAGAAAAAATTATTGTAGTCGAAGATGTACATAAGGTAATAATTCCGACTGCAGGAATTCAGGGTCCTAGAGGTAAAACTATTCTCAATGGGAATGGCTCACCAGCAGACAATCTTGGCACAGAAGGCGACTTCTACTATGACAAGCAAACAACAAGATTCTATGGCCCAAAACCTCAAGAAACATCTTGGGCTGGAGCAACAAATTACCTGCTAAGCACAAGTACGCTAACATATCCATTTTCAATTAATCAGGTTACAAACGAGGGTACCTATTGGGCTCTTGAAATAACCCATAATATGGGCTACAACCCAAATGTCACTGTCAAAAATAGCGCAGGCGACATATTAGAAACTGGAATAGACTATAATAGTATTAACAAAATTACACTGACTATGGCTCAACCATTCGGTGGGACAGCATATCTGTCTTAAGGGAGAAGTAGAAAATGGCAAGATTATTTGTAACTGATATCAATCTTAACAAGAATGAACTTCAGAATGCCCGCATCCAGGGGTTAAGCTCTGCACCGTCAGCTGCAGTTACTGGACAGATTTATTACAACACACAAGATAATATTCTTTATTACTACAATGGACTTACTGCACCAGATGGTCCATGGATGCCTATGGGTTCATCCGCAGAAGTTATTCAAGATGTAATTGGATCTTCTGTTCTAGGCGGAACAGCAATAACAACAACCTATAATGATTTAGCTGGTACAACAACAGTAACACTTGATGATACTGCAGTAACACCTGGCTCATATGGTTCAACAACACAAATTCCTACATTTACAGTAGATGCACAAGGTCGTTTGACTGCAGCAGGTACAGTAGATGTAGCAACACAACTAGATTTAGGTGCAGATAATGCACATGGTGGATATAAGCTAGATCTTCTAACAGACACAGTTAAGTTTGTTGGTGGAGAAGGCATTGATACTACTTATACAGCAGATGAAACACTGCATACAATTACAATTTCTGGAGAAGATGCATCAACAACAAATAAGGGTATCGCATCTTTTGAAACAGCAGACTTTACAGTTACAGCTGGCCATGTAACAATTAAAAATGTAAACCTAGCCACACAAACAACTGGTAATTATGTAGCAACAATTTCTGGAACAGAAAATGAAATTACTGTTTCTGGATCAGGTACAGAAAATGCTGCAATTACAATTGGACTTCCATCAGATGTAACAATTGAGAACAACCTTAACATTGGCGGAGACCTCAATGTTGCTGGTGTAATTAACACAGTTAACTCTACACAAGTAAATATCTCAGACAATAAGGTTAACCTTAACTCTGATATGCCAGAATCCAACTCACCATCTTTGGATGCTGGAATTGTTGTACACCGTGGAATTGAAGCAGATGCTGAGCTTCTATGGAGCGAGACAGCAGATAAGTGGCAGGTAGGACTTGTTGGAGGACATTACCACGATATAGCACGTAAGTATGTAGCTACAATTGGTGATGCATCATCTTTAACATATCCAATCACACACAACCTTGGAACTCGTGAAGTTCAAGTTCAAGTTTACGATTCATCAACATACGATACAGTAGAAGCTGATGTTGTAAGAAATACTGCAGACCAAGTAACAATAGGATTTACAGTAGCACCTGCTTCTGGAGCATATAAAGTAGTTATCGTAGGATAAAAAGGGGGCTTAAATGTCTGTAAAAAGATTAGTTCCCCTTCATGCAGTAGTATTAGATGATAACCCTGTTAGTGCACGTATAGGTGATATTTATTACAATAGCATTTCAGAAGAGTTAAGATTTTTTGATGGCTCTAGCTGGAATCCAGTCGGTGGAGCAATAACTGGAATACTTGACCATATTCATACATATGATGGTGCAATTTATTCTGTAGAAGCCACACAAATTCCAGCTTCCGATGTAATTGATGGCGGTACTCCATAATGCCAAAGATAAGAATAAAAAGAGGGACAACTACTCAGTGGAGTAATTCATTGACACCCCTAACAGGTGGCGAACTTGGCTATGACACAATATCTAAAGTAATTAAAATAGGAGACGGTACAACCCTTTGGAATGACCTTCTTCCGTTAAATAAATTTGAAATTGATGAAATTTCACAAGATGCAATATATGATGCACTTACAAATTTTATAGGTATCGGAAATAATATAACCGTAGAGTACAATGACGTAGATAACTATATGGTTCTAGATGTTGGGCCAAATGTAGTGCTTCAAGATGACTTAGTACAATCTGTTTTAGATCAAATTGGTCAATTAACAACTGATAGTCTAGAAGAAGGAACAGTAAATGTTTATTGGACAGAATCAAGAACAAAAGAAGCAGCGGCAGAGCTTCTTGTAAATTCAACTCAATCTAATATTACAATTACTGGAAATGGAGCAGGATTAACAATTTCAGCACAGGGCGGTTTGGCTGGATCAACAACAGATAATTTAACTGAAGGAAGTACAAATCTTTATTTTACAGACGAGAGAGCTCTAGACGCTACAGTTTTGGCATATGATGCTATAGGGTCAGCATCTACAGCACAATCAAATGCAATATCATCAGCAAATGAGTATACAGACTTAGCAGTATCTGGATTAGGAAATTCTATAGGAGATTCTTATGTTCCACAGTCAGATGTTGGCGCAGAAGATGGCGTAGCGCAACTTATTGGTGGATATGTTCCAGATTCTCAAATCTCTCCATCAATAGCAAGAGATTCAGAACTATTTAGCGGGTCATATAATGACCTTTCAGACAAGCCAAACATTGCATTAGGCGCAGTTCAATGGACAGCAAACCATACACTTCTTCCAGGCGGAGAAAATACAAGATATTTAATTGGAGATATAGTTTATGATGGCGGTAAGATATATGTTGCTAATTATGAAAATGAAAGTATACCAACATCAAGCACATTATATTGGTCAGAGATTGGGTCTGGAAAAAGATTAAATATTGACGGTAGAGATATACCAAATATTACATATGATCAGTTAAAGAATAAACCAACACTATTTGACGGATCTTATTTAAGCTTAACAAACCAGCCAACATTATTTAGCGGAGCCTACGATGATCTAACTGGTAAACCTAGCATATTTAGCGGAGCATATGACGATTTAATTGGAAAACCAGACTTAACAGTATATTCAACCATAAATTCTCCAACATTTACTGGCACTGCTACAACAGACGATCTTGTTGTAAACGGAGATTTTACTATTAATGGAACAAACTTTGCAGCAAGTGCAACATCTATTACAATTGAAGATAACCTAGTACAACTTGCACACCAAAATCCAGCAAACACAGTAGATCTTGGCATTGTTGTTTCTTATAATGATGGGTCAGCAAAGCATGCGGGAATAGTAAGAGATGTATCTGCAAATAAGTGGAAGCTATTTAAAGGTGTTGTAACGGAGCCATCCACAACGGTTGATTTTACAGAAGGATCACTTGATGATTTAGAGGTAGCTGGATTTACAGCTTCATCAGCAACAATTAATAATCCTAATTTTACTGGATCTGTGTACGCAACAGATTCAACAATAACAGCAGCTCAGTTTGTAAAACCATATGGAACCTCGAGTCAATTTTTAAAAGCAGACGGGTCTTCAGACTCAACTATTTATGCAACTGCTGCAGCATTAGATTTAAAGCCAGACCTTACTGTATCAACTAATCAACAATCTTCTAGTTACACACTTCAGTCTTCAGATTTAGGAAAATTAATTGAAATGTCTGGCGGAGGATCTGTAACAATTTCAGATTCACCATTACTATTTCCAGTAGGCTTTACATGTGATATTCTTCAAACAGGTCCATCTCAGGTAGTAGTTGCTGGAAATGGATTTACTCCAAACGGAACACCTGGAGTAAAATTAAGAGCACAATGGAGCTCTGCAACACTAATTAAAAGATCACTAAACTCCTGGGTTGTCCTTGGCGATTTGAGCGCTTAAAATGCGTAAAAGGTCTAGCAGGGGCGGAATCAGAAGATCAAGCGTTCCCAATTTAAGTGGGCTTACAAGAGAGCAAGCAATTGCGGCTATTCAGTCTGCTGGGTTTAATTATTCAGAATCTCAAGAGCAAACAAATACATCAGGACTAAATTTATTTATTAGTTCACAGTCCATTTCTTCTGGTTCAGTATTCCCACTTGGCCACACAGTACCATTTGTTTATTATAATTACGTTCCACCAGTACCAGTTATTACATATGGGCCATGTGAGTCTTATGGATCTGGTACAAATGTTGGTAGCGGAACACAATGTAATGGAACATATACAGAAACTTATATTGATTATAGATACAGTACACGCAAAAAAATATACTCTGATGGAGTTTGGGATGGAACTTCATATTCTACTGATGGCTGTGCGCCAACAACAACTAGGTCAATAACTGGTAGTTCTCAGGTAAACGGTCAATGCGGATATGTTACGCCACCAACAATTACTTATGGGCCATGCGAAGCATATGGATCTGGCACAAATATTGGAAGCGGAAATCAGTGCTCTGGAACATACTATGAAAATTATACAGATTATAGATACAATACACGTAAAAAAATATATTCTGATGGAATATGGGATGGATCTTCGTATACAACAGAAGGATGTGGAACAACAGATGTTCGTTCTGTAACAAGCAGCTCTCAGATTGATGGGCTATGTGGATATACTAACCCAGTATCGATAACATATGGACCTTGTGAATCTTATGGAAGCGCTCTTTATCAGGTCAATAGCGGAACACAATGTAGTGGAACCTTTACTCAAAATTATATAGATTATGCATATAATTCTAGAAAAAAGATTTACGTAAATGGCTCCTGGGACGGATCTTCCTATACAACTTCAGGTTGCGGAGTAGTTACGGAGAGAAGTATTACTAGTTCTAGCCAAGTAGATGGTTCATGTGGATATACAAACCCAGTAACGTACGGACCCTGCCAAGCATATGGCGATGCAATTGGAAGTTCTCCAGTCGGTGGTGGAAGCTATTGTAGTGGAACTTATACCGTAACCTATCAAACATGGCAATTTAATGCTAGAAGGCAAATTTTAGTAAATGGATCCTGGGACGGATATTCCTATGACTATAATTGTGGAACAACAACTCAGCAGATTATAGTTAGTAATAGTCAGGTTGATGGTTCGTGTGGCTATACGGCACCACCACCACCAACAACAACGTGGTACTGCACAGAGTCTTACCCTGGCGGCGGAGTTGGAAACTGCGGATACTCAACATCTACCTTTAATAATTCAGGATCAGGCTCAGGGTTTTCAAGAACATGTTCAACATCTGGATATCCATCATGTCAGTCTACAAATCCCCCACAATCTTGTACATGTAATTATCAGGATATGGGGTCATATTACTATTCTTCAAATTGCTGTCCTTCTGGTTCACCAAATGCAGGCTCAATTGGTGGAACCTCTTCTGGCTCATGTTGCCCTAACGTAAATAAAACTCAAAAGTGGCAATGCAAGAGCTATGACGTAACAAATAGCGCAAGTAATAATTATTATACATGCTATTCTGTGGGAGAATGTGCTGCTAACTTTAACTCAGACGGATCTAGAGCGGCTTGCTATGTATAGTATTTACAAATCTAAGAGCAAAAGGTATAATGCATTATGATCAATTTATTAGAAGAAGACTGGTTTATGCCAGGAGTAAAATATAATAAGGTTCAAATTGGCGAATCTGCAAAACAAATAGCAGTTGTTATAGATGGAGAGATTGCTTTTTTTATGGGCCTAAAAGAAGAAATTGCTAACAAGGTTATGGGCGCAACAGAATTTTCTGAATGCGTTCCACTGGGTGAACTATTCTGTACATCTTTTGTCTATAATGAAGAAACAGAACGAATCTTGTCTAATGAAATGACTCAAGCAGGACTTCTGTCAGATCCAGAATTTGTTTATGTTGATAAGTCAGTGCAGCGTCATGCTGAATTGGCAGAGGTTGGCTGGCTATATGTAGATGGTCAGTTTATAGTTCCAGGAGTATACGAATGACAGAGAAAAGCAAATGGCAACAGTACAAGGAGAGGCTTGGAGACACTAGGCCATGGGATTTATTGAACCCAAATACTGAATATGCCACAGAGGAAGAGGGAGAAAGGAGATATGACATTTGCAAGGGCTGCCCAGAGCTCATAGATTTAACAAAACAATGTAAGCAGTGCGGATGCTTTATGGTTATGAAAACCAAACTACAACACGCCACCTGCCCGTTAGAAAAATGGTAATCTACTAACAAATACTGGGGTATAATTGGAAAAGAGGTATACGTAAATGGCAACACAATTTCCAGAGGAGCTTGACTCCTTTTTAAATCCGCAACCAACGGATTCGGTTGCCGCCGTATCTCATGCCGCCCAACACGCAGACGCTAATGATGCTATAGAGGCACTACAGGCTAAATTAGGCACAAATAATTCAACAGACCCATCTTCTATAGAGTATAGAGTTAAGGCCCTAGAAGACCAACCGTTTGATTCTGAAGCGGTAATGGATGCAGTTGATTCAGTTCTTATTACTGGTTCTGGTATAACAAAACTTTATGATGATTCATTAGATACATTAACTTTATCTGTAGACACTACTACTATATCTACACGTACCTATGCAGACGATGCAGCAAGCCTTGCAGCTGGCACAGCTCTTACAAATGCTAATGACTATACAGATATTGCAATTACTGCTCTTTCTGCAGTCTATGACCCACTTGGATCAGCATCTGCAGCTCAAACAGCTGCACAATTATATGCAGATGGGTTGGCAGTAAATTACGATCCAGTAGGATCAGCTTCTGCAGCATTATCTGATGCAAATGAATACACAGATATAGCAGTTGCAGGATTAGGCAACTCTCTTCCAAATATATATGTGCCAATTTCTGATATTGGGGCTGCAGACGGAGTAGCTCAATTAGTTGGCGGATTTGTACCATTAAGTCAGTTAAACATTACAGAAGAAATTCAAGATGTTGCAGCTCAGATGATAACATCTGGTACACATACAAATATATCAGTTTCTTATAATGATGAAAATGGAACAATTAGTTTTACTGGGTCTGCCCCACAATTAACACAAGAAGAGATCCAGGACTATGTAGCCCCATTATTTAATCATGGTCTGCATACAAATATAACAGCAACATATGATGATCAAAATAATAAAATTTTACTTACATCTTCTTCTACTGGCGGATCTTTAACACAAGAAGAAGTACAAGACTTTGTAGCCCCATTATTAAATCACGCTTTTCATACAAACATAACTGCTTCATACGATGATGCGAATAATAGAATTGTTCTTCAAGGTAACTCTGGCGGAGGTGGTGGAGCTTCTGTAATAATTTCTCCTACAGCCCCATCGACACCAGGACTAGGAGACATTTGGTTAGACTCAGATAACGGTAAAACATATATCTGGGATGGAGCATTTTGGATAGAAGTCGGTGGTTCGAGTTCTCAAGCAATAGCTGCTGTAACATCTATACCGCCAACAAGTCCAGTCCTTGGTTCTATTTGGTTAAATTCTTCAACAGCAAAAACATATATATATGACGGCTCATTCTGGGTTGAAGTATAATTTATGATAAAATTATAACAAGGGGTAAATATGTCATCAGCATTAGGTTTTCCATCATCTCCAACAATTGGACAGCAATATGTCATATCTGGTAAAACATTCGTATGGGATGGATCAGTTTGGAATGCATTGTCTTCTGGAGGAGCAACTCTAACTCAAGAAGAGGTTCAAGACTTTGCCGCACCTCTTTTAAATCACTCAGAGCACACAAATATTACGGCTACATATGATGATGAAAACAATAAAGTCCTTTTATCTGGACAAGCAACACTAACAACAGAGCAGGCTCAAGATGCTGTTGCCCCTTTATTGACGCATTCTAGTCACACAGGAATAACAGCATCATACAATGATTTACAAAATAAAATTATTTTAACTAATACTGGCGGTGGTGGCGGCGGACCAACAGATATAGGACTTTTAATAGCACTGTCATAATAAGGGGTAAGGTATAATAACGATATGGCCAATTTTAGTAACGCTAAGGCAAATTTAGTAGGAACAACACCAGTCACATTAGTTGATGCCCAGGTTGCTACTGTAGTTTCTGGATGCTCAGTTGCTAATAGGCACGGATCCACAACATCTGTATCTCTTTATGTTGAAAATAATTCAGAACTATATTATATAACAAAAGATAGAGCAATAGATGGCGGACATAATTTTGAAGCAATTTCTGGAAATAAAATATTTTTACAAGCAGGCGATGTATTGAAGGCAGTCGGAGCAACAACAGGCTCTTTTGATATAATCGTCTCAGTATTGGACGGTATCTAAAATGTACGATTATACAAATACAACTGAAATAGACCTAAGTTTTCAAAATAAGACTTTTTATGGTTTTAGATACGATAACGACACTGGAAAGCTGGTAATAGAAGTAATAAATGATGGAAGCCCAGTCAGATTCCCTTCCGAAGGAGTAATCCGCAAGACCGATTATAAGGCTTGGTTTTGGACGAAACATACGGTACAATTTGAGTGGGACACAAACCCAAATTCAAATCTTTTGATGGAGATAATATAAAATGACACAACTTATTGACCTTGGCAAGATCAGATTTTTTTTCGCTGGACTATGGACAGACAGCGCTACTTATGAACTAAATGACGTAGTTAAATACGGCGGTAACGTATACGTATACACATATGCGCTTGCATCACAAGGCCACCTACCAACAGAAGAAGATTATTGGTCATTAATGATCGAAGGTATTCGTTTTGTTGGTTCATATAGCCCAACAACCGAATATAGAGTTGGTGACGGTGTCGCACACGGTGGTAAGGTTTATATCTCTATCAAGACTGGTTCAGGATTCACTCCTCCAAATCCAGTATATTGGTCACAGTTTGCAGATGGAATTCAGTACGAAGGTACTTATGACAATACAAGAAACTATCAAAAGAACGACGTTGTTGTTTATGGCGGATCTGTATATATCGCCAAGCAAGACGGAGTAGGAAATCTTCCTACAGCAACAACACACTGGGATGAATTTGTAAGTGGTGTAGATGCAACAGGAGTTTGGAACTCTGCTACTTCATATAAGCCTAATCAGTTAGCTGCTTACGGTGCAAGAATTTATATTTCTTTAACAAATAACACAAATAAGACACCGTCAGGTAACCCTTCAGATTGGGCAACTTTTGTAGACGGTATCCGTGTTGCTGGAGTTTGGAGTGCACAGACTCAATATTATGCAAACGACCTTGTTGTTTATGGATCAACAGTTTATATTGCAAAGACAGATAGCCTTGGCCATGCGCCAAGTGACACTAACTTCTTTGATGTTTTAACATCAGGAACAACAATTAAGGGAGTTTGGGAGCCAAGCTCAGAGTATCTAGCTGGAGATGTTGTTAACTGGGGTGGAAGCACATATATTACATCACAGTTCCACTCGTCAAGCTCATCATTTGCAGCAGACAGAACTGCTGGTAAATGGACAAAGTACAATTCAGGAGTTAGATACCGTGGAGCATGGTCAGCAAATACATTCTATATTGACGGAGACATTGTATCTGATGGAGAAAACGCAAGAATTACTATCCAAGATCACACATCAAGCCCATTCCTAATTGATGATGAAGAGTATTGGGAGATTTTAGCAAAGGGAGCAACTGGTCTTCTTCCAGGTCAAGGTGGAAAATCTGGATATGTTCTTACAACAGATGGAGCAGAGGCCTCATTTGAAAGAGATGTAACAAATCTATATTTCGGTGATGGAGCAAGAACATTTATCGAAGGTCCAGCAGGATTATCAGATGTTGCATTGGCTTCTGCATGGGATACGGCAGAGTTTGCACAAAACGCTTTAATTAATAATGGCGACGGTGCAGCAACATCAGCAGATTTTATTGCATACACAACTGGATCAACAAATGATGCAGGCTGGGCTGATTTAGGATTTACAGGACCAAACTTTGAATCATCACAATTTGGTGTAACTGGTCCTTCAGACGGATATGTGTTTGCAACAGCACAAGAGCCAGTTGAAGCAACAATTTCAACAAGAGCTCTGACAAACAATGTTGTTACAATTACAACAGCAGCCAATCACAACTATATTGTAGGAAAGACTGTAAAGATCGACGGACTTGGTTCACCATTTAATGGTAATCATGTAATTACATCTGTTCCTACAACAACTACATTTACATATGCAAAGTCTAACGCAGACATTGCATCTGCAGCAGTTCCAGGAACTGCAACAATGTACATAGGTGCTGGTAACCTTGTTTTAGCAACAGGCGACACTGGTTCAGATAACAGAATTGTTCTTGCCGCTGGAGGCTTTGCTTCTGGACGTGAACAGATGATTATCATTCCAGATACAATGGTTCACATTGAAATTGCAACAAATTCAACTGCAGCAAATAACGGAGCACTCGTTGTTGCTGGTGGTGCTGGTATTACTGGTGACGTAAATATTGCTGGCGACCTTTCAGTTCTAGGAAACGTAGACCTTCAGGGAGTTACAAAGCTTCCAGTAGGTGCAGGAGCAACAGCATTTGAAACATCAGCAGGTCTTACAGATGCGGTAATTATCGCAGCTGGAGATTCTGAAGGCTATGTACAAAACTCTTTAGTTAACCTTGGAGAAGGATCCTCATCTTCAGCAGACTATATTGCATACGCACTTGAAGGCGATAACATGCATGGTTGGGTTGATATGGGTATCACAAATGCCTCATTCAATGATCCAACATATGGTGTTACTGGACCTCATGATGGCTACATCTTTATGTCAGCCCCAGAAAATACAACTGGCAAAGGAAATCTTGTAATCGCAACAGATAACACTGGTACAGATAATAAGATTGTATTCGCAGCTGGTGGACTTGGAACTGGTAATGAGCAGATGGTCATTACTCCAAATCAAAACGTACATATTGAAATTGAAACACCTTCAACAAGCGCTACAACTGGCGCATTTACAGTAGTTGGTGGTGTCGGTATTACTGGAGATATGTCATTCGACGGACTCCTAAGAACAAAGGGAACCATCTTTATTGGAGAGGGCGCAGAAGCATTCGAAGCTGATGCAGACCTTACAAATGCTAAGTTCGTAGCTAATCTTTCTGGCGGACCATATGCACAGATGGCAATTCATAACCCAACATCATCTGCATCAACAGATATGATTGTTTACGCTTCAAACGGAGACGATGTTTCTGGTTGGATCGACATGGGTATCACTGGTTCAACATTTAGCCAGTCAGCATTTGGAATAACTGGAGCAAACGATGGATACATCTTTATGGAAGCTCCAGAAGGTACAACTGGTAAGGGTAACCTAGTAATTGCTACAGGTGACCGTGGTTCAGAAAATGCAATCGTATTTGCCGCTGGAGGCTTTGCAACTGGTCGTGACCAGATGGCAATCTATCCAGACGTAAACGTACATATTGAAATTAATACACCTTCAACATCTGCTACAACTGGTGCGCTAACCGTTGTCGGTGGCGTGGGTGTTCAAGGTGATATGAATATTGCTGGTGATGTTAACATTGCTGGTCAAATTACATTCGGTGGTAATGGAACGGTTGTTGAGACTGAAAACCTAGCAGTTGTAGATCCAATGATCTTTGTTGCTAACGGCCAAACTTCTGGAGATAACGTAGACTTTGCCTTCCTAGGTCAGTCACGAAGCGCCAGACCAAATCTAGTATTCGGTCCATATACAACTACAAATAAGTCTTTGACAAATAACGTAGCAACACTTGTTACTGGAAATATAGCACACAATTTTGAAGTTGGAGATACAGTAGTAGTTTCTAATGTAGACACACTAACTACATACGCAACAGCGTTCCCAATTGTTCGTGCTCGTGCTACAGAAAACGTAACAACAAACTATGTCAAGAACATTGTTCTTGTATCTAGAGCATCTAACGTGGCTACACTGACACTTGATGCCTCACATGACTACATAATTGGAGAATCAGTAGTAGTCTCAGGTGCTGACACAGGATACAATGGAACATTTACAGTAACTGCAGCTACATCTAATACAGTAAGCTTTGCAAATACTGGTGCAGATGATGCAGCAAACGTATCTGCTGGAACAACTACGGTTTCAAGAACAGTCTCTACGACATTTGTAACAATTACAACATCAGAGCCACATGGGTTCTTAACTGGTGAAACAGTTGTTATATCTGGAGTGGCTTCAGTTATGAATGGAACATTCCCAATTTATGATGTTCCATCTACAACAACATTTAGATATGTTCAGGCTGGACCTGCTCAGACACCAACATCTTCAGTTGGATCGGCTCAGGTTGAAAGAACAGTAGGTACTACATTTAACGGTACACACGTTATTACTGCAACCCCTACAACAAAATCATTCTCGTTTGCTAAGACAGCCGCAAACGTATCATCATCTTCTACAACAAAGGTAAATATTAACTATGTAACATCATGGTCTATTACAAATGGTGTAGCAACAATCGTACTAACAAATCCTCCAACAGAAAATATTGGAGATGCTTGCGTAGTTCAGGATGTTGATCCTCTAATCAATGATACTCTTACAGTAACAGCTAGATCTCTAGTTCTTCCTTACTCACTATCATTTGAGGTTCCACAAGACGACGTTCCTTCTACAACACTCGTTACAACTTCACAAAAAACTGTAACAAGTAGAAACAGAATAAGCAACGTATCAACACTTACACTTTCTGCAAATCATAACTATATCGTCGGACAGCAGATCGTAGTAGCTGGAGTTTCAGCATCGTTCAACGGAACATTTATTGTAACAGCACTTCCTGCAGCAAATAAGGTTTCATATGCACAGACAGCAACAAACATTAATGAAACTGCATCTGCTGGTACAATTACTACTTCAAAGCCAAACCCAGGAACTACAACACAAACACTTGTAGATCAGGGAACAGCGACAGTTTCTGGCCCATTCCGTGGCTCATACACAGGTCTTGGAAGAGATCACGAAACAGGTCACTGGTGGATTTTCTCAGGAGTAGAAACAAAGCCAACTTCAACAATTGACTTTAACTCAGTCACAACAAATGACTTACACATAAGAGATTTGTATACAACTGGTGGGGATATTTACTCATCAAATGCTACAATGAATCTTGTAAACGATACAGTAACTACACTTAATATCGGTGCGGCAGCATCAACCATAAACCTTGGTAACGGT
>Ga0255064_1000136_pt1 | contig 14962 bp, 22 predicted proteins | sample Colum_Cont_RepB__2_FD_188463 | JGI IMG/M metagenome (GOLD analysis project Ga0255064, IMG submission 188463) | Freshwater microbial communities from Columbia River, Oregon, United States - Colum_Cont_RepB_0h | ecosystem: Environmental > Aquatic > Freshwater > River | place: USA: Oregon...
CTTCCTATTCTGTATCCCCCCCAAGTGGGGTAAGGGTTTCCCCGATTGGCCTTGAAAGAACTGAAGGTTTGCCAAGATTGGTCACGAACACCCAGGGTGGTGACCGTGCTTTGTTGCCTATCTTCGAGGAGATTGCAAACCGTGTGCTCGGTGTGACTTTGATGCCTTGGCAGTCTCAGGTGTTAGGTGATCAGCTGTGCAAGGACGAGAACGGACGCTTGATGTTTCGGCAGTCGGTGGTGTCGGTGGCGCGTCAGAACGGTAAGTCGTTTGCGTTGCGTGTGCTTCTTCTTGGCTGGCTTCTTCACATGCCGATTGAACGTGGCGAACCTCAGACGGTGCTTACAACTGCTCATCGTCTGGACTTGGCAAGCGAGTTGTTCAACAGTCTCGCTCCAATTCTTGAGGCTCAGTTTGATGCGAAGGTGATCTACTCGTATGGTCGCCAGTCGGTGACGATGAAGGATGGCACTCGCTGGTTGGTTCGAGCTGCAACGCCATCGGCTGGTCACGGCTTGAGTGTGGACTTACTTATTGTCGATGAGCTTTATGGTTGCTCGGCTGAAAGTATCGAGGACGGCATGATTCCGACCCAGCGCGCACGGCGTGATCCGTTGATGTCGTGTTGGTCAACTGCTGGCACTGAGGAGTCGGTCGTGTTCAAGAGGATGCGTGAGCGAGGCATTGCAGAGATTGACATGGGCATCAGGTCTCGTTTGTATTACGCCGAGTTCAGCCCCCCGGCACATCTGAATCCAGAATCGAAAGAGGCGTGGCCCTACAGTAACCCTGCCCTCGGTACAACCCTAGAGATGGAAACCATCGAGGAAGAATCACGGCAACCCAACAAGGCTGCCTTCCTACGCTCTGCTGTAAACATTTGGGTCACCTCGCATCGCAGCTGGCTCGATCAGGGTCTGGTCGCTTCACTCAATGACGCTGGCGAGTTACCTTCTGAGGGTGGTTGGCTTGCTGTGGAATCCTCCACGGATGACATGCGTTTCGTAGGGGTCAGGGCTGTTGAGGTTGGCGACAAAGTGCTCGTGACTGTGGAGTTCATTGTGGACAACTTGCGTGACTTGTGGACAGCAGTTGAGAAAGCCAAAGCAGATCACAAAGGTTTACAAGTTGCCTGTGGCGCAACGCTCGACGTGCATCTTTCCCCAGCGATGAAAGGGTCAGCAATTCTTGTCGGCGTTCGAGAGCTGCAAAAGTGGACGACAGTTGTGAGGTCTATGACGATGGCTGGACAAGTTCGCCACACAGGAGAAGAGCTACTGGTCGAACAGCTCAACAGGGCAGTCCTTGTGAAGCATCAGGGTCACATGTCTCTCAGCTCGGCTAGATCACCGGGGCCGATTGAGTTGACACGCGCTTATGTGTGGGCTGTGGCTATGGCTGGCAAACCCAAAGCACAAACCAAAGTCGCTTACGCCTTTTCCTCATAGTTTCTTTATCTTTGCATAATCGTTGCAAATGCAACAAGCGTGTGTCACAATCACAGTGATGGGATTTTTCACTCGCACCAATCCACCTGCTTTTGCAGCTGAGCCGGTCAAGGCTGCCTATGGCACGGCTAACTACGGTGTAAACAATTATGTCTCGTGGACTGGATCGTTCAAGCGTGAGCAAGCAATCCAGATTCCTACAATCTCTCGCGCACGTGACTTGATTGTTTCGCTTATCTCTGGCCTTCCCTTCAACCAGTATTCGCTGATGTGGGATGATCAAGCAGGCGAGTATGAAGAGATGATGATTCCGTCTGAGACTTGGATGTCTCGACCTGATCCAAAAGTGACGCGCCAGTTCATACTCGGCTGGACGGTAGATGATTTACTTTTCTTCGGAAGAGCTCATTGGGTAGTAACCAGTCGCTCGTCTACAACTGGTTTCCCTCTTTCTTTCCAGTGGATTCCTGCAGCCGATGTCACCATCAAGAACATGCCCGGCCCTCAATACTGGACAATGCCTCAAGACATCATGTTCAACGGTCAAGAACTGAACTCAAAAGATGTCATCACTTTCTTGTCTCCGATTCAGTCGTGGCTGACCATGGGTGCTCGCGCCATTGAAATCTCTAGCCGTCTTGACAATGCAGCGATGCGCTTTGCAAGCAATGAAATCACAGCTGGCTATCTTCAGCAGACCAATGGTTCTGAGCCGATGGATGGTGAAGCACTTGGTGATCTGTGTGCAGCTTGGTCAAAGGCTCGTCAGCGCAACGCCATCGGTGCTCTGAACTCAAGTGTCGAGTGGAAAGAGTTCAACAGTGATCCGTCCAAGTTGCAACTTGTTGAGGCTCGCAAGCATCAAATGACTGAACTTGCAAACCTTTGCAACGTGCCACAAGTGCTAGTTGGTGCTGATGCCGGTACAGGCATGACATACAACAACGTGCAGGAATCACAACGCGCTCTTTACTTGTCAGCAAAGCAATACATCGAATGCATTAGTCAGACACTCTCCATGGACAATGTGCTACCTCGTGGACGGTTCTGCAAACTGGACATCTCTGATTACATCGACCACGCTGAAGAAGACAACATGATCGACACTCCCGACCCGATAGCAAATGTAAGGACACAATGAAACTCAATCTAGAATCCCCAATTTTTTCGATTATTTCTGCAGGGCCAGACGGCTCCCCCCGACGCACCATTGAAGGTGTAGCAGTGGAATGGAACACGATCTCAACTGTCTCAGGAGGACAGCAGGTCAAGTTCCTTCCCGGCTCCCTTCCAACTGATGGCCCTGCACCCAAGTTCATGCTTGACCACTCAGCAGAGAAGCCGTTAGGCATGGTCACTGAGCGAGTCGATACTGGCGATGCGATGCTCTTCGCAGCAAAGGTCGGCCCCGGTCAAGTCCGTGATGAAGTGCTTGCCATGGCAGGCCCCGGCGAGTACTACGACAGCGTAAGCGTTGGCGTACAACCAATCGACTACACATTCGAAGAGAATGTCATGGTCGTCAAATCAGGTCGCTGGATGGAGCTTTCATTGCTTCCGTTCGGCGCGTTTGCAAATGCGAAAGTCGCTCAAGTTGCAGCGTCTGAACCTGAACCAGAAACCCCCACAACCGACACTTCCGAGGAGGAAACAATGTCAGAACCAACACCAGAAGTCGTTGAGGCATCACAAGTGCCTACATCACTTTTCTTTACAGCCCCACGTTCACCAATCAAAACGAACGCCGATTACCTTCACCACCACATCAACGCAAAACTAAATCCAATGAGCGAATCTGCTTCATGGGTTGCAGCTGCAGATGAGGCAAAGGCAAAGTTCCTTGCAGCAGTAGATGACTCTTTCACCACAAACCCTGCGTTCTCGCCAGTTGTTTACGACCGTAACGTCGTACAGGTAAACATCGGATCGCGTCCAGTCATCGACGCTTGTGGTGGTACTCGTGCCATCCCAGCATCGGGCATGACAATCTCCATTCCAAAAATCACAACCAATGGAACTGTGGCAACCACAGCAGAAGCTGGAGCACCATCCGAGACCGGCATCGTGTCCTCGTATGTAAACGGCACTGTCGTCAAACTCGCTGGTCTCCAGCGTTGGTCAGTTGAATTGCAAGAGCGTTCAGACCCATCGTTCGCACAGCTCATGCTTGACAACATGACACGCTCGTATCGCAAGGCAACTGAAGCTGCAACAATTGCTGCAATCGTCGCTGGTGGTACACAAGCAACAGCAACAGCTGCAACTGCAGCAGGTATCCAGTCATTCATCTCAACCGAGTCTGCAGCTGCATACTTGGCAACAGGTGACACCGTCAGTGCTTATGCAGCAGGTGTAGGCCAATGGTCTCTCATGCAGAACTCAGTTGATACAGCAGGACGACCAATCTTCTCTGCAGGACAGCCACAGAACTCAGCAGGATCAGCCGAAGCGACAACGCTTTTCGGCAACGTCCTTGGCGTTCCATTGTCAGTATCGAGCAACATGGTTTCAACCGTCATTGACGAGTCAGCCTTCTTGATTGTGCCATCAGCAATTGAACTGTTCGAGTCCTCACAGTTGATGCTTTCAACCAATGTTCCGTCATCTGGCGAAATTGAAGCGATGATCTACGGCTACTTCTGCCCAATCGTGACGATTGCCGGTGGCCTTCGCCGTTTCAACCTGACCTGACCTAACTGAACTAGAAGGACTGCAGAACAATGGCTACATACAATCTTGCGTTTCATACACGCCTAGATGGTGTCGTTGTTCTGCAAACCTTTGTCGATACTGACATTCAGGTTCAAGACACAGTCACGATTGCTGGAGCAGGTCACGACCTCAACGGTACGCACACGGTCATCTCTAACACACCGTATGAGTACCTCGGTCAAGACGATGAAGGCGATTTACGGTTCGACTACAGCATCATCCGAGAGAACCAGTTTCTCTTCCTTGATGCTGGAGCAGACTTTGAGAGGTCGGTGGCTACAGGGACAGTGGCTACCACCTCGACGGCCTGCACATGGATCACATCTGCAGACGTTCTCTCGTGGCTTGGCATTGCAACAGCGACAGCCAACGACACAGCCTTCGTTACTGTTTGCACGGAAGCAGCTAACGCGCTTGCGTACAGGCGCAGAAGGGCAGCCGGTTACACGGACGCTCTAACGCCTGCACCGAGTGCCGATGTGAAACTCGGAACAACAATGATGGCTGGGAACCTTTACCGTCAGCGTGGAGCTGCAGGTGGAGAATCGTTTATGTCGTATGAGTCAATGCAGGCTGGAGGCTCACCCTTAGCGATGGGCGACATCCTGCGTTTGTGGGGCGTGAACCGTCCACAGGTTGCATAGTGGGTCAAACAAATGACGCTCGCATCAGGCTGGAAACAGCACTGACCACAGCTGGCGTTGTTGTCGTTTCCGACTCTCGCAATGCACGGCCTCTGTCAGCAATCATTGACCCTCCGACAATCACAAGATCGTCAACCAATCAAACTTCTCTGTCGTTTCCTGTAAACGTACTCATGCCACCACCGGGCAACCTCGACGCGCTCATTGCGCTTCTTGATCTGATGGACACAGTGATGCTTGCAACTGGAGCGACAGATGCATCGCCTACTGTTTACACAGTTGGCAATCAAGAACTACCTGCCTACACGGTCACCGTGCCGTGGGTGGCGTACCCATAAAGGAACACATGGCAACATACAAAGTCATCGCAGACAATGTCTCAGGCAAGAAGCCCGGCGACACAATCACAGACGAGGAACTCATCGGATGCTCCGTTGAGGCTCTCATTCTCGGTGGTCACATCGAGGCAAACAAAACATCCAAACCAACCAAGGAAGCAGAGGCCGAGTAATGGCTATTTATGTAAACAAAGACATCCAAGTGAAAGTCAACACTGTTGACCTCACGACCTATGTCACGAGCGTGGAAGTTGTCAACGCCGTGGACAGCGTCGAGGTAACTTCGATGTCTGCATCAGCAGTGAACGGCCACATCTTTACAGGTGGTTTGCAGAACAACACCGTCACAATCAACTTCAACCAAGACTTCGCAGCCACCAAGGTGCATGCAACTCTCAAGGGTCTTGTTGGCGTTCCGACCACAGTCGTTGTTCGTCCTACCTCTGCAGTTGCTGCAGCTGGCACGAACCCAGACTTCACTGTGACCTCGGCTCTCATGTCTGAGTATCGACCTGTCATGGGTGCTGTAGGCGACCTCGCCACTGTTGGCGCGATCACCTTTTCAGGTGGACTGTACACAGAGACTGCATAATGTTTGAGCTTTTCATCGCCACCGTGCTGGTTGATGGAAGCGAACATGAAGTCGCTCTGTCAGTAGCAAGTCTCCTTGAGTTTGAAAGATTGCACACAGTGTCAATCATCAAAGCCATCGACGACAATCTCTCAATGGAATACCTCGTCACGCTTTCCTACCTTGCTATGAAGCAGGAAGGCCACGTGTCCAACATTGAGAAATACAAAGCAGAAGTCAAGGGTGTCTCCTACAGGGTGGAGCGCATCCCTTTTGGCGAGACGGTGTCCACGGAATCATTGCCGGACTAATCCTTCAGGGGATTCCATGGCAAGACCTCCGAGAGATGCCGGTCACGCTCATCTCAACCCTTAGCCAAGCAATCCAAGACAGGCAGAAGTAAACATGGCGCAAGCAAAAGTCATCAACCCAAACAGAGACCTAGCTGCAGCCATCAAAGCCATCAAAAAGGTTGAGCCTGATCTGATTCGCCAGATGCAAAAAGACATGCGTCGCGCAGCTGCGCCAACCATCAAAACAATCAAGGACTACGCCTTATGGCTTGACCCTGACCTCACGCCTTTCAACAACAGTGGCGACTCAAACATCCTCAAGGGTGAACTCATCAAGGGTCGTGGTGGTGCTACACGCTGGCGCAAGGAAGCCATCTTGCGTGGCATCCGAGTCAAGTTCGGTGGTGGCACACGCAAGTCACGCATGGGTCGCAAACAGTACGCCATTATGAGCATCTATCAGGCGAACCCTGCAGGGGCTATTTACGACAATGCAGGCTCAGGCCCATCGGACTCAGCGTTTGTTGAGAACCTTGACAATCAAGACAAGGCACACAAAGACGGTGAGCGCAAAGGCAAAAAGGGCGCATCGCGTTACATGTGGCCCGGTGCAGAATCAGCCATGCCAATGCTCAGAGAACAAGCACACATAATCCTCAACAATGTGATCCAAGACTTCAACCGTAGGAAGGCTCTCTAATGGCAAACATCGTTCTGCCTTTCGTCACCACGTATGACGACAAAGGCGCAAAGAAAGCAGACCTGTCTCTCAAGGGTCTGATGAAAACACAGCTCGGTATGGGCGTGTCTGCAGCTGCAGTGGCGCAACAGATCGGAAAGGCTGTCAAGGCTTTTGCTGAGGATGAGGCACAACAGAAGCAGTTGTCTCTTGCCGTTCGTAACTCAACAGGCGCATCGGAGGCTCAGGTTGCAGCCATCGAGGACACCATCAGCAAGATGCAGTTCCAGAAGGCCGTGTCGGACAGTGAGTTGCGTCCGTCGTTAGCCTCACTTGTGAGGGCCACCGGCGATGTCACCAAGGCTCAGAGCTTGATGAACCTTGCTCTCGACATCTCTGCCGGTACAGGCAAAGACTTGCAAACAGTTTCTTTGGCGTTGGCTAAGGCACAGGCTGGCAATGTTGGTGCGCTTACTCGTCTTGGTGTGTCGCTCGACGCTAACGCTGTCAAGACAAAAGACTTTGACGCAATCACGCGAGAGCTGAGTTACACATTCCAAGGTGCAGCCGACGCTGCAGCGAACTCTGCCGAAGGTGGATTCAAGAAACTTCAGATTGCAACCGATGAGCTGTATGAGACTGTCGGTGGCAAACTTGCCCCGGTCTTAGGTGACTACGCCACTGCAGCATCCAAGATTGCTGAGGCAACCATCGGTGCTGAAGGCAAGACTGAAGGCTGGTCAAATAAAATCTTCGGACTGGTCACGCGCATCTTGCCAGCGACTCAGCAGATTGGATTCTTGAACAACGCAGTCAAGGGCTATGCCAACACTGCCGGTGCAGCAGTGACAGAGACTCGTAACTTGTCGCGCCAGTTCCGTGCGTTTGAGGGTCAGATGATGTCTGCCTACGAGAACGGTCTCAAGCCCACCAAGGAAGAACTTGCAGCATTGGCAAGGACTCAGGACACAGCGCGAAAGAAGGCCAAAGACTACGCAGAGACGTTGCGTGATCGAGTTGGCACTGCGTTGCAAACAGTCAAGGACAAGGTCAAGTCAGCACAAGATGCTTATGACAACTTTCGTGACTCTCAAGCCGAGTCAATCACTGGCTTCGTTTCTTTGTCTGAGGCTGTCAAGACTCAAAAAGATGCCGAAGATGAACTGTCAGATGCTCTCAAGACACGCGCACAGGCCTATACAGACCTCGCAAAGATTGACCCTGCAGCACAGGCCGACGATTACGCAAACGCCTTAGAACGCGTCGCACAGGCTGAATCAGATGTGGCATCGGCAAGCACAAAACGCTCAAAAAGTAACTACCTCACTGTCTTTCAGAAACAGATTGAGGACGCTAAAAAGTTTGCATCAAACCTTGGTCACCTCATCAACGCAGGACTTGGTCAGGCTGGCCTGGCACAGCTCATCAACCTCGGCCCAGAAGCAGGCGTGGAAGTCACAGATCACATGATTGCCGTGCCTAACGCTGGAGCAGTCACGCAACTCAACCAAGACCTTGCAGGCCTCGCTAGTTCGGCAACCAGTTTCGGCAACATCGGTGCAGGTGCTTTCCTTGGTGGCAACCTTGCCAGTGCTCAAACCACGCAAGGCACAGTCAATCAAATCAGCATCCAAGTCAATGCCGGTCTTGTCTCTAACCCTGCACAGGTAGGCCGTGACATCATCGAGGCAATCAAAAACGCCGAGCGACTATCAGGTCAGGTGTTTGTCAGCGTATGACGCTCCCTGTGATTCAAGTCCTTGTCGGATTCCAAACGACAACTAACTTCGGAACACCGTTCCAGTTAGATGACCCTGTCTATGGCAAGTTGAACACAGGCACTCTCGGTGGCATCCAGTTTGCAGATGTGACCTCATCGGTGCAGTCCATCAACATCAACCGTGGACGCTCACGCCAGTTGCAAGAGTTCAACGCAGGCACAGCAACAGTTTCTTTCTACAACAAGAACCGAGCCTTTGACCCTCTCAACACCTCGTCGCCTTATTGGAACACCACCGGCAACGTTACAGGCATCGTTCCTCGACTGCCAATCCAAATCTATGCAAACGGACTGCCCATCTACACAGGGCTAGTCACCGACTGGAATGTCGAATACGACCTTGCTTTCAATGACATGGCCTACGCCACATGTGCAGACGACTTCACAGTCTTGGCATCTAACAACCTCAACGCACACACCACCACACAAGAACTCAGCTCAACACGCGTCAGCACAGTGCTCGACTACACAGAAGTGAACTATCAAGGGTCACGCTCCATCGGAACTGGATCATCAACGCTTGGTGGCACAGCTGCATCGGCAGACTTTTCCATTGCTGAAGAGACACCACTGCTCAACTATCTGCAAACAATCACAACCTCTGAGCAGGGCTTTCTTTTTATGTCGTCAAACGGCACACTCACATTCAAGGGTCGCTCATCCGTTCTCAACCCAACCGTCAAAGCAGCCTTTGATGTTGAGGCCAGCGGCATCCCCTATCAAACCTTGACAAACCAGTTCGGTGACGAACTGCTCTACAACTACATCGTGACCCAATCACCGGCAGGAGCTGCACAGATTGCCTCTAACGCTGACAGCATCGCCCAATACCAGACACAGACCTACTCAGACACAAACCTTCTCAACTCCACCACAGCAGAGGTCGCTGGCCTTGGCAACTATCTGCTCGGCAGATACAAGCAACCAGTCCTTCGCTTTACAGGTCTATCAACGCAACTCTTGCCACTATCAGACACAAAACAGAACCAGTGCCTTGCGCTAGACCTGACAGATGTTTGCACAGTCAAGAAATACTTCGTTGCTGGAACACCAACATCGGACACTCAGACTCTCATCGTGTCTGGCATCTCACACAACATCACACCGGGATCACACATCGTGACGTACACCTTCGAATCAGCTGACTCGAACGCCTATCTCACCTTGAATGACCCCATTTTCGGTACTCTAAACGAGAACCTTCTCAGTTTCTAAAGGAGACAAACATGGCAGATCAGACATTCACATCAGGGCAGGTGCTAACTGCAGCCCAGATGACAACCCTTCAGCAGGACATCGGCTTGACTTGGATTGCAACAACGACCTATACAGGCTCAACTGCTGCATCCGTCACAGCGTCATTGTTGAACTGCTTCTCGTCAAGCTTCTCAAACTACAAAGTCATCATCAGCCACTACGGAAGTGCTTCAACAACCTTTGCTTTCCAGATGGTTAGTGGTGCAGGCGTAGATGCAGGTGCAAACTACTTCGGCTATGGCCTTGCCTACAACGCTGGCGTGACCGACATCGGAGGAGCAGCGACAGTTTCTCAGCGTTGTGGTGGCCACTCATCTACATCGACCATTCTTTGCGAGACCGTGATTGACATTGCAAACCCGAACATCGCTGCAAGAACGCAAGCAAACATCCACGCTTTTGACGCAAACGGCCCAGCTGTGCTTCTGCTTGGTACACAGGTAGCAACATCTACTCAGTACACCGGCATCCAAATCATCCCAGCATCGGGCAGTATCACAGGCACTATGCGTGTGTATGGGTATCGCAACTCGTGAAGCGTCTAGCCCTGATTAGTTTGTTTGCAGTGTCGCTTGCCAGTTGTGGAGACCGTACACGTGTCAACTGTGAACGCATCAAAAACAAAGCACCTGGAGTCGTGACCACGGTGCAAGTTGGTGGTGGTCGCTGTGGCTAGAAGGCGATACACAAACGACGAAATCAAAGCCCGACTCATCTTGATCGTTGGCATCACATTGTCAGTCACTTTTGTGGCCTCCACAGGTGCTCTGCTCTATGGTTTGCTTTTTGTCGTGCAGCCTCTTGAGGTCAGTGAAAATGATAAATCTGCATGGGCGCTCCTAAGCCCCATGATGCTCTTTCTCTCAGGGGCGCTCTCATCATTGCTCGCATCGAACGGTCTCAAAGCACCAACCAAGCCACCAACAAAGGACACAGAATGACCCTCAACCTCACACCCTCACAGAAGGCTCTCCTAGCCTCCTACGGACGCTCACTACTGGCAAGTGCTGTCGCTACCTACACAGCGACACAAAGCCCCACAGCGACGCTCAACGCAATCTGGGCTGCAGCCATCCCGACAGCAATGCGATACTTCAATCCAGCAGACAAGGCTTTCGGTCGTGCCTAGGCCCTATCCTTACTACCCCTCATGGGATGGCAAGAAAGCCTCAGAGCTGATTCTGCGCGTGGCTGATCTAATGCAGCGTCGCTACAAAGGCACGAAGAACCTCGGCACATACGTCAATAGAAACATGCGAGGCTCAGACAACCTCAGCGTTCACGCCTCTGGCTATGCCCTCGACCTGTCGTTTGTAAACCAAAAGCAAGCAGAAGAAATCTTCAACTATCTCCTAGGCACAGCCGAGGTCGATGGCAAGAAAGTGCAGCTGTCTGCCTACCTAGGTATCTGCGAGCTTCATTGGTATAACAAGCCCGGCACGACACACGGTGTCGGCTACAGGTGCAGTCGTGGTGAGGGTCTCAAAGGTTTGAAGGTTTGGACAGCCACAGACAATGGTGGCCCCGGTGGAAATTGGCTACATCTGGAGGTCGATAAGGCCATGACACCTGATGAATGGGAACAACGATTTAGGGCCACTAAGCCTGTCAAGGACGCATAGCACCTTCTTGCCTTTCGGTGCTTTGCTAGGTGGATGGGTGCTTTCTCCTAGTGCCTATCCACCACCACTCGCAGATTGTTTGCTAACTTGCAAACATTCCAAGCAAGGGAAAAGGAGACAACAATGTTCAACGATCTGCCACTGTTCAGACTTAGCGACCCAGTAACAAGTCGAGAGGGTGCAAAGGCTGTCAAGCCACGCAGAACCTCACAGGCGATGCTTCTGCTGGCTGAGTACCAACACAGGCCACTCACCGACGAGGAAGCAGGCATAGCCTCTGGACTCGTATACAAGCCAAAGTGTGGCTACTGGAAACGATGCTCAGAACTCCGAGCATTAGGTCTCATCATGGACACCAACACCACTCGACCATCAAGTGCAGGGTGCTCGATGATGGTCTGTGAAATCACAGCTGCAGGACGCGAGGCACTCCGATGACCGACCTTCAATTCTTCCAGACGCTCATCTGTGGCTGGCTCATGCATGCAGGCTGGGCATTAGGGATGAGGCTGTGGCGCAACCCACCAATCCCACGCACCATCGAATACATCTCAGAAGATGACCGGACACTTGTCCAAATGTTTACAAACCACAAAGGCCTGATTGAGCATGTGCAAGTCGCACTACGTGGTGATCGCCACGGCTCATGGGGGCTGACAACCAAAGTAGAGAGAGTTGATTAGAAGAGTATGTCTAACGGCAATAATCATCGCGCTAACCATCCCAGCGCAGGCGCAAGCCAAAGAGGAATGGAATCACCCGATGCCAAAATCTTGGTATTTAGACCTCGCTCGCTGCGAGACCGGCAACAACACGAGACACTCGACGAGGAGTTATGTGACTGCCTTTGGTGTGTACCGTCGGACATGGGACTACTGGAACGACACCCCAGCATCCAAGGCTCACTTACTAACGTTCGCTCAACAGGCGAGAGGAGTTGATCGGATTGCTTTCTTTGGACACACCGAGGGTGGAAAATTTAGATACCCAGTTTCGGTGTATGGCTGGGGTGCTATCAAACACAACTGCAACGGCCTGAACGATCAGCTGTGCAAATCTAGACACCCGGTTGTGGTAAGAATAAGGCGTTGCAAGTAATTGCAAACACAAAAGGAGAACAAATGAAACAGGACACAGTCACCGTGGCTGTACGGCTCAGCCGAGCAGACCACGATCTACTATCACAGCGCGTCGGCAAGGACGGCAAACGAATGTCAGACATCGTGCGTCGATGCCTTGAACCACAGCTGGCGCAACTTCGAGCAATCGCAGCTGCAGAAGCAAAGAAGGCAGAAGCCAAAGCCAAGCGTCAAGCCAAGAAAGCCGAGCAAACAAATGCACAGTGAACACATGCAGATACTTGGCATGCTCTCAGTCAAACTTGAAGCCGAGATGCGTTTCGATGAGCGTGACGCTGTCGAGTACGCCATCGGCAAATTGTCACTTGCCAAGAAGGACGACCCAAACGCACTCGCCCAGCTCATTCTGGACGCTGCAAAACAAGCATCAGACCTTCACGCAAAAGGCCTCATCTGATGGCTGTGAACTATCACCACGAGGATTGCTACCTCGGCAAAGAAAAGCCTGGCTTCCCCACAAGGGACTGTCGCCAGTGCGAACTGCTAGACAACATCACAGCCTGCAAAGAAACAGTTGCAAAACTAGAACACTCAGCACAACGCATGGTGCAAACAATCAGATCATTAGAAAAAGAATGTGACCGTTTAGAAAGGCTTTACTCCAATGGCGTTCAATCTTGAAGATTACGAACCAGTAGCACAACGCCTAGACCGATGGCTCAAGGACTGCCACGTGCGTGGCGTACAACCCAAAGTCATCACCGATTTAGTTCACTACCTCAACGACAAATGCGTGTTCTCAGCGTCGCTGTACGAGGGTGACACGCTCATCTCCACTGGCTGGGCAGAAGAAATCCGTGGGGATGGTCACATAAATAAAGCGTCGCATCTTGAAAATTGCGAAACAGGTTCGGTCGGTCGAGCTTTGGCAAACGCAGGTTATGCAGGCTCAGACCTCAACAAGCGACCCTCACGCGAAGAGATGACCAAGGTGCAGCGTGTGACCACACAAAGCGCAGATGGTGTCATTACAGAGCGACCTGCCAACGCCCCTAGCGACAAGCAGGTGTGGCTCTACAAGAAGCTCTTGAAGGAGGCAGGCAAGTTGCCCCCACTTGACCTGCCAAGCATGGACAAGTTCCAAGTCTCCAAAGCCATTGAAGCCCTGAAAAACAATGAGCCTGAAGAAGTGCCACTACCAGAGGAAGAGCCATTTTGATCAGCGACAACGGAACTCTGCGCGATCACCTTGCTGACGTAATCAACGAACGCAACGAACTACTACGCAAGGTAGAGACAATGCAAACACGCATTGACGAACTCAGCAAGCAACTCGCTGCACTGTGGAAGGTCGAATAATGACTGAGTTTGTTTCGATGCTGATTATGATTGGCGCAGTGTTTGCAACTGGCTACCTCGCAGGGCAAAAGGTCAAGAAATGATGCCCTACTGCCTGAATGGGCAATACCACTACCCAGATTGCACAGCCAAACTAAACAGCGACCCTGACTGCCACTGTGCAGGCAACATGGCTCAACAACTTGCCATTGTCGCAGAGGAATGTGGCAGGCTCATGGCAATCAACCGACAACTCAAGAAGCAGCTCGACAATGCCACCAATGCACGACGCTTCTGAACGTCTCTTTCAAGACGCTGTCGAACAACTCGCACGGATGAACGGCTGGCTAGTGTTCCACGCCTCCCCACATCAAGTGAGACCGGGTGTGTGGCGCAGCTCAGGCAAAGGCTTCCCCGATCTAGTTCTTGCCCACCCCCAGCGAGGCTGCATCTTTGCCGAACTCAAAACTCAACAAGGCAAACTAAGCGAACACCAACTCCATTGGGCAGACGCACTCATCAAGGCTGGAGTCGAACATTACGTGTGGAGACCATCACAGCTCGGCCTCATCGCTGAACGCCTCGGAAGGTCATTGACACAGGCTTAGATTATGACTACAACTGAATACGACCACGCCCACATACGGACTTGCACTGTGTTGGTAGAACACTCGGAAACGAGGGTAGAGCGTCGCGCCTCACCACTTGTGATGACTTACTTGAATGGCTGTGAGGATAAGCCGATGTGCAGAGTACGAACTTCTAAAACGCGAATGGTGTCCACTTCAACAATGTGTCCGGCAACCAAGACTGACAAGTCTGAACTGTGGGGAACACAAACCACTAGACCCGAACATGCACAACGAGAGCAACCGAGCCTGCGAGGGCGCTAGCAAGAAAGCCAACAACACACAATGACCAAACATTCAGCAACGGCCTACAACTCAAGTGCTTACAAACGCATACGCAAACAACTCCTCGAAGCTGATCCCACGTGCAACATCTGTGGCCGAGAAGGAAACACCATCGACCACATCAAACCAGTAGACACCTTCACCAACCCCAACGACGCAAACACCCCAGAGAACTGCCGTGTCCTCTGCCGTAGCTGCAACAGCAGGCTCGGAGCGCGTTACACCAACGCCAAGACAAGTGGACGACTCGAAGCCGAACAAGAACTCAACCACACAGAGCGTTCAAC
>Ga0255064_1000151_pt1 | contig 14185 bp, 31 predicted proteins | sample Colum_Cont_RepB__2_FD_188463 | JGI IMG/M metagenome (GOLD analysis project Ga0255064, IMG submission 188463) | Freshwater microbial communities from Columbia River, Oregon, United States - Colum_Cont_RepB_0h | ecosystem: Environmental > Aquatic > Freshwater > River | place: USA: Oregon...
CCCCTCAGAAGGACCCGCTTTCTGTCAGCGCCTATCCACCCCCTCCAAGCCCCTCAGAGCCGCGTACAAACGCAAGACGGCGCTCCAGCATGATACACACTGGAAACGCCGCCTCATCGCTGTACGGGCTTTTAAATAGCCTATCCTTTTAGCTCCATCTTAACGACCTTTTGCATGACCTTGGTCATTGGGCAGATACCTAGCTCAAGTCGGCTGTAGTGGCGCAGGGTGATACCGATACGCTTGGCTAACTCTTCCTGCGTTAGATTGAGTTCCTTGCGCCGCTCCTTCATTTCTGCCGGTGTCATTTGCGGTCCTTCCATTCACCGTAGGATGCGATGGCAACCATGACGAACAGCCACAGCACGACGAATGCTTCGAATGGAAGGTAAGGTGAGAGATCGAATAGCATTGTAGTTCCCCTTCAAGGTGGGGGCCGAAGCCCCCTTAGATTAAAACTCTGGATTGCGACGGCTGTGATGGCCTGAAACCAGCGACCACATACCGTTATTGATCCATGAACCAGACTCACGACGACGATAGAACTTACGGCCCGTGCTGGTGGTGATGAGCTTGAGGCTCTTGCTGATGGAGGTGATAACGCCGCAGGGATAGTAGTCACCGTTGAATGCGTAAGATACTTCATCGCCAACAGATGGAGATTCGACAACATCGTAACGCGGCGAAACCCATTCACCAGCGTCTGTAGCAATGTAGAGACGGCCAGTCAGCTTGGTTGCGCTATCAGCAATGTGCTGCGCATCTTCAAGGCTGTCAAAGTCCCAGCGATCATTCCAAGCCTTGCTGTCAGCACCAACAGGAAAGCTGGCAGCGATGGAGATGACTTCGTTGGCGTCGTTCAGGTTAAAGTGCAACATTTCGTATTCCCCTTCGTTTTTGATGAGAGAGGAATACACATATGACATAATGTCGTAAAGCAAAAAATGCAGTGGTGATGCGTTTTTTTAGTTCACCATGTGCTTAGGCATCTCGAACTCTAGGATTTCTGCGCATTTGCCAGCCCAGTATCCCCAGTCACATTCGACCTCTAAACCGCTGTCAGGGTCAACTAATGGGCGATTAATTGCCTCTAGCTCACGCAGAATAAAGTATAAATCCCAGATGATTCGCAAGGCATCCATGATCACCTCATCATCTTTATGGGATTGCGTCATCACTTGAACCCTACCTGCCGTCTCATCTGAGCGTCGAACAAGCGTTGGAAGTTAGCCTTCACATAACGCTGAGATGTTCCATAGAAATCGTAGATGGGTTTGTAGGTCGGTGCGGTCTGAGTAATGGCAAGCTCAACCGTGACTGAGCCAGCAGTCCGACGCGCAATGGCGATAGGCTCAGAGCCACGATACATGACGAAGAAGTCTGATGTGCGCCGCTTACGTTTGGCTGATGCCGTCGTCTCGTTCATGTTGCCTTTACGCTGCGCCTGAAGCTGGGAGAGCATCCGCTGATACTGCCCGCCATTCTTCAGTGTCGTGCTATCACCCTTGTTGGTGTACGACCCCGCAGGAATAAGCCCTGCCTTGAACAGAGCTACTTCGTGAGGCTTAAACCGACGCTTGCCGCCCACGATGTTAGGGGACAAGTATTTGTGGCTTTGACGGCCCTTGGCTTCCTTCTCAGCGAAGTAGACCCCTGCCTTCGTGTAATCGTTACCGGCCTTGTACGGTGTGCGGGCGCGGATGGCGTTGAGAGTGTATGGCACAACTGACTTGAAGGTCGTCCGCATGACCCGCTGCTGCTCACTACGCAAATCGTAGGCCAGCTTACCGAATGCCTTGTCAGTGGACTTGTCGATCCCCTTTTCGATCTTAGTTGTCCGCTTGATGACGGCAGCGATGTTGTCAGTGACGTTTATCATTTGTGTACTTGATGATTTGACGCTGCACCTGTTCAGTTTGCAGACGCGCCATATTCTGACGGATTTGGATGCGCTCTTCGTATGTGACCTGCTCAAACGATGCGCAGCCAGTTAACGACGCTCCGATCAAAAGTGCGACAATTCCCTTCATTTGCCTTCCTTTCTTCTCTTCCACTCGACTATATCCCAGTCGCTTTCACCCCAGTCCCAAGGCCTCCAGCGCCACTTCTTTGGTTCAACGCTGCGGACTATATGCCCGTTTCTTAACTTGAGGTCTACAAATTCCGCTTTCGGTGGGAATCCCCTGTTGCTTGGCATTCTTCTTCACCACCGTGTGCATTCGCTTGATGTAATTAACTGATAGCTTCATCTTGCTGGCTATGCCCTCATAATCGGGCTGTGGAGACTTACAGAGCATCTTCGTGATGTCATCAAGCTCCTTACCCGTCACAACCCGTTTAGCCACTGCGCGTCTTTCTAAAATCCAACTCAACCGACTTCTGTCCATTCTTCTTGCTGACAACGATCTTAGCTGTCGCAAACGTGAAGCAGTTATTGAACCATGTGATGTATTCTTCGACCCCACTGGGTATGCCGTTGTTCTTCATATCAACCTCTCAAAATGTAATGCCCGCCCTCAGTACGCCAGATGAGGCACTGCTCTACAGCAATCCTCTTCCATACGTCAGGAGCTTCGTTGATCTCATCGTCCGTGATGTTGCGGTCCTTAAGCTTACGCATCCAGACATCATGCACCATCCCCTGACTTGCCTCTTTCAAGTCAAACAGAGCGCCCGCTTTTTTCGGGAGCGATCTGTTTGATATGGTTTTTGGTTTATGGTTAGTGGTTAGTGGTTTATGGTTAGGGTTACCACTGGCATCCCACTGGGAACCCACTGGGTTTTCATCCGTAGTTTTTGGCCGTCCTCCGCGTTTTCCGTTAGCACGGTTCTTCTCTGCATTGCGGTGATATTCGGCAATATCGTCATCACAACGAGTGTGTGTCCAACCATCATCCGACTTCTTGAACATATCCTCAAGCACGGTGGTAACCACATCGATACCAAGTCGCAACCGTCTGGCAACCCACTGGGTTTCGAGTGGGATAGGAGCCTCAGTTTCGTAGTACATATCAAGCAGCCGACGATAGGCTAAATCCTCTTCGTTTGAGAGGTGGCGCGTCGATCTGGCGTAATCGCCAATATTGAATTTGTAATAGTGCATCTCAACCTCCGACGTATTGCGTAGAGGGAGTTATGGCGGTATTTAGAATCATGGCGTTGCCTCCTGCATGGGCGATGTCGGGGTGAGGGTGTCCCAAAGCATCCTCACCCCCATTCATATCTCAGCGATATTGATCTCGCAAGTCGGCATAAGCGACCTTCGAGTGCTTCCTCATTCCAAGATGATGCAACACGCTTGTGCGGTCCAGCTTCATGATTTGAGATATATCTTCCGGGGTATAGCGATATTTGAAGTGCATAATCGCAATGAACTCGCGCCTTGCATCTACGACTCCGCGTGACCGTGACCCGCTCAGAACGTGATACGGAAGCACATCGTGACGCTTGCACACAGCCTTCATGATCTTGCCCATATTTTCGGGCAGGATGATCTCGTTCAGTTTAATAAGCGGTGCTTGCAGGAACTCCTCAAGGCTCTCAAATTTCAACCTGAACTTCGACTTGTACCTATCGTTATACTTGATGCTGTACATATTCCCTCCATTGTCGTGTTGTGTTAATCATCCTTCGCGCTCGAACTCTTGCGAATCCCTTCCGCGTTAGCTAGGGCGCGGTGGGTCGGTCACCCCCTTCGACCGGCCCACCCTACTTCACAATCTTGGTAACTTCGCGCAACTCTATGTGGGGAAACAAAGCCTTGAAGACCGCCTTTCGCAAAGGCCAGTCAGAGGTGATAAATCCCTTGCAGTCTTCGACCACATTCTTGTCGCCACAAAAGTATTGGAAGTCGGCCTTATAGCCTACGCGACGGCCATTTTCATGCTTCAGTTGCACCCCATTTATCTGAAAATAGAATTGCGGATGCACGGTCAGATGAGTGATGTCGCCCATTCGCTGCATTAGGTGCAACTGGTCGCAACGAGCCGCTTCGAGCTTGCTATCATGGGTATGCAATTGCTCACATACTGTCTTCTTTGCACCGTATTTCACGCAGCTTTCCTATCGATCAATCGGTTGAGGGCTTCTTTCGCAACTTCAAACGTCTCTGCGTATGCAATCTTCTTTCCAATACGCCAGTTGCTAATTGTCCCTGCGCGGACGTTCGCTTCCTTCGCAATCTGATATTGTTTGATATTGTGGTACGCAGCACGGGCGAAAAACTCCCTGATTTCCTCAATTGAAGCTAATTCTTTTTTTGCCATACAACCTCCTTGACATACTCTGATATAGCGTCATATTATGACCCTGCAACTGATAAACAGCAGATGTGTCGAAAGGGAAAGCATGAAAGAATTATTCACAGCGATGGCGGAGGTGTTCCCCAAGATTGAGGGAGCGTTAAAGGATAGCATCAACCCGCATCTTAAAAACAAGTACTCCAGCCTCAGTTCTGTTACGATGGCAATCAAGCCAGCACTTGCAGAGCATGGCCTGTCGTATATCCAGAAGAGTCATCGGGCTGACGGTGGCACTTGCTGCGAAACCATCATCCTGCATTCGTCTGGTCAGAGCATTTCGTGTGGTGAGTATTTCTCGCCAGCCGCAAAGAACGATGCGCAGGGGTATGGCTCATCATTCACCTATGCACGGCGCTACAGCTTATCGGCAGCATTTGGTGTCTGCCCAGAGGATGATGACGGCAATGCTGCATCACAGCCTCCGCAGCGCAATCAGAAGTCAAACGAGAAGATTAGCGCAGAGCAGGTCAAAGAGCTTTTGGCTCTGATCGAGAAGAACGAGCGCGATCTGGTTAACCTGTGCGTTTACCTGAAGATCAACAGCCTTCACGAAATGCCAGCGCATGAATTTGACCGCATCAAAGCAATCGTATCGAAGAGGGCCAACTAATGTTTCTCTATATCGACGTAGAGCAAGGCTCACCGCAATGGCATCAGGCCCGCTGTGGCTCTCTGGGGGCTTCACAGGTCCATGAGGTGCTTGCCAAGACCAAGAGCGGGTATTCGACTGCTAGGGGCAACACCATAGCTAGAATCGCTTCTGAGAGGCTCACAGGGGCTACTCAGGAGTCGTTTAAGAGTGCTGCTATGCAGTGGGGCAATGATACTGAGCCACAGGCCCGGTCAGCCTACAGTTTCTTTACCGGCAATCAGGTGGCCGTCGTTGGGCTATTCAAGCACCCGACAATGGCTGGCACACACGCATCGCCTGACGGTCTGGTGAGCCATGATGGGTTGATTGAGATCAAGTGTCCCAACACCCTCACCCATATCGAAACGCTCGACAGCGACAAGATCGATCCGAAATACATAACGCAGATGCAGTGGCAAATGTTCCTGACGGGTCGTGAGTGGTGCGATTTTGTTAGCTTTGATCCGCGTCTACCGGATGACCTACAGTTGTTCATCAAACGTGTGGATCGTGACCCGGCGCGGATCAAGGAACTCTGCGAAGAGGTCGAGAAGTTCTTAGGTGAGGTCGATCAGATGATGGACCGCATTGAGAAAATCAGGGCCAAACGGGCATGAACACGATTTGGCTGAGAGGTGATCATTATCGCCGCAAAGCTCATGAGTTTATTGCCGACGCACCAGATGGCTGGTGGGTCATGTTTGGACCGCCGTCCCGTTCAAACTTGCAGAATAGAAAGATGCGAGGAATGCTTCGGGACATAATGAACTCAAAGCCGCAAGGCCGTGAGATGTCGGAGGATGATTGGAAAGCGGTCTTTATGGACGCGATTGGTCTGAAGCCACGTTACACGACCAATCTTGATGGTGATGGGATTGTTCATTTGGGATGGCGCTCGTCCTTCATGAGCAAAGAGCAAATGAGCGAAATGATAGAGCTAATGTATGCGTTCGGAGCGCAGCATGGCGTTCAATGGCAAGATAGGAACTAATTATGCAACTTGTGATTATTGATGGGAATGTTGGCCGTGACGCTGAAGTCCGCGAGATGAAAGATGGCACACCATGTGTCTCGTTTACCGTAGCTGTGCGTGATCCACGCAATCGTGAGCAGACCAACTGGTATCGCTGCGACTACTTTGGCAAGCGCGGCATGGCTGTTCAGCCTTACATCAAGAAGGGTACTTATGCTTATCTGACCGGATCATATTCGATTGGTGAGTATGAAGGTAAGACAACGCACAATGTGACGGTCAACGAATTGTCATTCGTCAACAAGGATCGTGACGCAGCGCCGCAGCAGCCGGTAGCACCTGCCCGCAAACCAACCGCACACGATACAGCCAAGCAGAACGGCTACCAGCCGCAAGAGCTTGACGACGATCTCCCTTTTGATTGAGGCTGTCAGGCCATGACAGGGGAAACCCGTCTGGCAGCCTTGCTTTCCACTTAGGCTTGATATACTATCAGGTCTAAGTGGAGGTAATATGGAAGAGATTTGGAAACCAGTGCCAAGTAAACCCGGTATTATGGCAAGCAGCTTTGGTAGGCTTTTATTGCCGGAAAGACAGGCAGAGATGCCCAATGGAGGGGTTCGCTCATATAAGCCAAAACCTACATTCGGGTATAAAGTGAAAGCATCCAAAAATGCCCGCCATCAATACATGGGTTTATGCAATAAATTTTATGGCAACATGAAAATTCATAGGCTGGTCTGCGAAGCATTTCATGGATTAGCACCATTTCCAAATGCCGTCGTTATCCACAATGATGAGGATGCGACAAATAATCGCCCAGATAACCTAAAATGGGGAACTCAAAAAGAGAATCTCAATATGCCGGGGTTCATTGAGTATTGCAGGTCGAGGGTAGGTGAAAACAGCCCACACGCTAAACGTAAGGCTAAACTGAAGGGAAAATAACATGAGCAATCTGTACCGTTCTTACGAAGATTATATTCGGCCAAAGTATCCGAATAAGATTGTCATTCATCGCACCGATAAAAAGCCGGGTGATTTTGTTGTGACGACCAGCAGCAAGCCAGCAGAAAGGGTGAGAGATGCCGGTCAATCTTAATAAGGTAGTCCGTAAGGAGGTGTCCGAAGGGGAGGCCATCAGCCCAAAAAACCGGCGCGATTTTAATGCTGAATTGCACTTAGAGGAGGCATCGTGGAACTATTACGTTGCCATCCTCAAGAGCCGGAGGCTCTTTGGTAAACCTAGCGGTAAATTACTCGAAGAAATTGTGAATGATTCCAAAGAGTTAGGATTGATACGATGAAACGGTTTTCAACAGGATTTGTGATGGGGCTGCTGCTTGGTGCAGTGGCCCCGGTCACGGCTGCAACTCTTGTTGGTGGCACTGGTTATCTGTCCGGCTGGACGGTCACCAAAGACGGTGATGAGATTTGCTATATGCCTTATGTCTGGGCCAGCATTCGGGAGATCGAATGTGACTAACGAAATGGTCGAAGCAATCCGTCAGCAAGCTGCTGAAGAGGAGAGGGTTAAGGTGGTGGCTCGATTACGTTACGGCGTAAAAGAGTTTACCAGCATGGCTAGGGATGATCCCAAGTGGGAGTTGGTGGCCGAAATCTTAAAGGAGGAGGCCGATGTTATAGAGGAAGGAGACTATTGGAATGGTTGAGATAATTATCGGGCTTGCCATAGTTGCTGGCTCTCTGCTGATTGGTTTCACGGTTGGTTATAAGGTCCGTGACCGTGACTATCAGCATCTACTCGAAAACTATCAAACGCTCATTGACCGTGATCCAAAGACTGGTCGATTCGTCAAATCAATGAGAACGCTAAAGAACGACTAATGCGTCCACTATACGAAACACAACAAGACCTAGACCGGGAACGGGAAGCCATCATTAGCCTATGCGCTAAAACAAGCTCCCGCCCGGTCAAATTGCCTATCTCTGCCCATGCTGATTACATGATGGTAAGGGACAATGAGGCCAAGGCTATTGTTGAGGTTAAATGCCGTAAAAACAATCGGTTAGCCTACGACACATACATGATCTCTAAGCATAAATATGAAGGGCTTTTATCGTGGACCAACTATGGTCTTATGCCGATCCTGCTTGTCAGTTGGGCGGATTCTATCGGCTATATACGGCTTCCCTGCCAGCACGAAATCGCAAAAGGCGGACGCACTGACAGGGGAGACGCTCAAGATATTGAGCCAGTGGTCCACATTAAGACCACCGACTTCATACTTATTTAGAGGAAGTACTCGACAGCCGCGAGAAGCAAGCCAGCGATACCGCCGCCTACAAATAGCTTCTTGCCTATGCCGCTCTTCTCAACAACGGGATCAATGATCTTCTGGACAGGAACATCGTCCAGCTTGTCCTTGATCTTCTTCAGCGCAGCTTTCTTGGCAACGCCTGTCAGTTTGCTTTCAATACCCATAACGTCCTCCTTAGAGCCAAGAAGCGTACTTCTTGGTCTTCATTTTACGGTCATCCAGCCCATGCGTACCGCCATTGATACGCTTCGTGAGAGCAAGGATAGCCGCATCCGTTATGCCTTGGTCACAGATCGACCAGAGCTTGTTGCGGTCAAAGAACCACAGCGCGGATTCAAAGCAGAGTTCCCCAGCCACAAGGTCCGGGTTCGTCATCACATCAGGCCGTCCGATATAATCAGCGAATGCCTGATAGTTTGACTTGCCGGTAAGCTGAAGAGCGCCGCGACCACGATATTTCCAGCCATCACCAGAAGTCTCATCTCCGTTGCCCATACGATTGGCATAAACACGGTTGGCAATGCGCTCTGGCTGACGTTCGTAGTTCTTAGCCATGCCTTCAGTGGGGAAATACTTGCGGAAGATGCCAAGCAGCCCCTTCGCGCCGTAGTTCAGGTTCTCGCTGAATGCCTTAAAGTTGCCACTTTCGTGAGCCGTCTGAGCAAAGAAATGCGCAGCACGGGCCTTGTTCAACTTATAGTAGGCAGCAGCAGACGCGAGTGTGCCGGGGCCAAACGCACCATCAGCCGTAATGCCGATCTTAGCTTGTAGGTTCTTCAGGCTCATTTTCCTGCACTCCGCCAATCTGGAAAATCATTCTCATCAATTACGCCATCACCATTAAGGTCATAACGCATATCCTTAGCGTGAATTTCCCACGGCTCTAAAACACCATCTCCGTCGAGATCGACAGGCTCATCTAGCTCCAGTTCTTCCTGCACAGGATCTTCAATAGGTGCAGCCATAGGAGCAGGTGGAGGGGTAGGAGCAGCCGGTTCAGGTGCTGGTGCAGGTTCTGGTTCCGGGTCATCCCGATCTTCAGGAGGCGGTGGAACCAACTCACCCTTCATACCCATCAGGGTAGCATAAGAGCCAGCCACAGCGCCGACCACAGAGGTCATGACGTAGCTGAGAAGGCCGAATACGTCCTTATTGTCGATAATCTCGTTTGACACGAATAGGCCAACAATCATGGCGCAGGTGATAGCGACAATGACAAAAGCCATCGTCTTTGCAGCCATCAAAAGCGCCTTAATTCGCGCCTCTAATAGTTTGTCTTCCATATTTACTCCCTTCCGGCGAGTGGATTCGCCAGCGTCTTAGTGATGCGGTCATCAACTTGCTTCTCAAGCTCTTTGATCCGCCTCTGTTGCTCCACATCCTGTGCGCGGAGTTCCTGAATAATAGCACGTTGGGATTGCATTGTCTCCCTTTCGGAAACTTGCGTCCTTGCAGATACCGCGTCAACCGTTTGACGGGTACTCATAACACTACTGCCAACGCTGCTAGAAAGGGCTGACAGATTATCCGATAAATACTTGGTCGTCTCCAAGTTCATGCGGATCATGCGCTCGTTGCTGTCCTGCCGCTCTTTCATCTTATTAAACTCATCGCCCATAGACGCATAGGTGGAGGTAACCTCCTGCATGGTCAGGAACTGCTGGTAGACTTGGAACCCGGCCCAGAGTGAACCGACGACAGTCGAGATCGCCGCAAAGATGATAGCAATCTTGCCGCTGCTTAATCCGCCAATGTTGAAGCTAAATCCGCTTTCATCAAACGCGACCTTCGATTCTTCTTTTTCGTCACTCATATTGGTCCTCCACCATGTCATCCCATGCCTGATCCTGTCCCCTCATCATTCGATATAATGCCAAATTTGCATCCGGTATGCGACGACCCTTGTAGATGTCCTTGGGCTGGTAAAACGGCATATCCGGTATCCGAGCTTGCGTGTATGCCCCATACCCCTCTGGGACCGCTGCAAGTTGCGTCATGACCGCGTTATCTTCTGAGTTCATGTCACCGACATCAGCAGGTGTGCCAGCCGACATCTCATTCTGCATTCCCATGTTGAGCAGTTCCATCTGCTGCGCTTGCCCTACAGGTGTAGTCATATCACCCATGCCGGTGACAGGTGCTGCTGCAAACGTCGGGCCTTCAGTGGGCTGAATAGAATAAGTCTCGCCATTTGTTTCAGTCGTTTTCTGCTGCCCAAATTGCTCGACATATTGAGCATCGGCTTGCGCTAAAAATGCGACGTTTTGCAGACTTGCCTGTAGCACCGTCTCACGGGAGAATGTGTCAGCGTCTTCGATTGCCTCACGCTGAAAGAAGTCCACGTTTTTATCATTGCGAGAATCAGAGCCATTTAAAGCGATTACAGACGCATCGTTTGCGCTTGCGGTACTTACTGCCAAAACTGACGATATAATGCTCTGAGCGGCCTCTAAATCGCTTTTAAGGGTATCTGGGCTATCATCCTTGCGGTCTGTGCGTTGAGTGTCGCTTTGAGATGCGTCAATCGCCTGAGATTTATCCTGAGTTGATGAAGTTGAGATAGTTGACCTGCCATCTTCGGATTTGGCTGCGTCAGATGCCGACTGCGCCTCAGATGCGGATTCAGCAACAGCTTCCATCGCGCCAGATAATTCAGCCTGAGTTATATCATCGGACATAACTGTAGAATCCTGTGACGCAGCCAGAGCAGTGACTTCACTTGGGTCAAGTCGATCCACATCTTCAGATTCAGCAACCTCTTCTGTTTCTGCAACCTCCTCAACAACCGTCTCTTCAGCTTCAACAATCTCTTCAGCAACAGTTACCTCTTCGACAGCAGCCTCAACTTCTTGTTGAATTTCAACAACTTCTTCAGTCTCTTCTTGCGGCGTATCGATTACCACATTTGTGGCATCCTCTTCTGTCATCTGCTCTTGCACAGGCTCATCAACAGTTACCGGGTTATCGATAATATCAGGTGCGCCAGTAGGTGCAATTTGCATTGGCGGCTCTGGCTCTGGCTCTGGTTGGGTTGCAGGTACGCCAGCGATGTATGATGTGTTGTCTAGTACATTAATGTTCTGACCGTAAAAAAGGCTAATGCTGTCAGCCATCGTCGGGCCAGTTAGGCCAGCAGACACGATGTGATACTGGTTGTTCATGTCGCCATAATTCCATTGAATTTTCCCATCAGGGAACAAGGCAATCTCAAATGTGTTTCTTAGGTTTGTGCCGTATTCGTATGTATTATACCAACCAAATACGGCTGCATCTGAACTGCTACGGTAATAAGGGTTTCCGCCACTAATCAGGTCAGACCATGATGCGTAAATCGCATTGCGCGGAGCTTGCTCTATAGGCATCCCATTGCAGCAAAGATGGTTGTTGCTTTGGAATGAGATAAACCCGTTGGTCGATACCCATGCAGAGGTAAATGTCTGGCCGAAATACTCAAACGGGAACGCAAACTGCACAACGCTTGTGCTGTCATCGCCACCATTGATCGGTGTCATTGTCTGGGGTGAACCAATGAATTGAGGCGGAATCAAGACCGGATTGTAGTCTTGCGCCGCAACAGGCCAGCAGATCAGCGCCGCGAGGATGACTTGGGCTTGTTTTCTTCCCATGCCGCTGCCGCCTCTTTGCCAATCTTGCCTTCATACGGGCAAGGTGTGCCAGCCATCTTCATGGCATCAAATACGCGCTCATCCTGACAGAGCAGTGACACAGCAGCTACCCGCATACCCATGTCGTATAGCGTCTTAGATAGCTTCAGGGCTTCGCAGTTCTTGTCGCGCACAGTCTTGCCAGCAGAGAAGCCGAGAATTTGCGTCTGCACAGCCCCAGAGACCCCAGAGGTGCAGAGGTCTTGGCTGTAGCTCATTATAGACGGCGCAATGGCTGAAGGAGGAGGTGACTTGATATTTTGATCGATTACCTGCCGATTCACGCTTTCGCTGTAACTGGTAGACTTACTATCATTTACATTGATGTTGTTGTTCTGATTGACATTTGTGTTCTCTGATACCGACGTATTCTGGTTGACGTTGGTGTTGGTGCTGACAGAGCGACTGTCGTTGACGTTCGTGTTCACGTTAAGGCTCTCGCTAGTTGAGACATTCGTGTTCACGTTTGTATTATTCGATGTGCTGGTTGAGGTGCTATCGTTGTAGTTGCGATTGGTATTATCGCTCGTCGATAAGCTGTTGTTTTGATTGATGTTTGTGTTCGTCGATGTTGACGTATTCAAGTTGGTATTCGTCGATGTCGATGTGCTGACGTTGGTGTTCAGGTTCTCAGACGTAGACGTATTCACATTGTTATTGTTGTTCGTGTTCGTCGATGTCGAAACGTTTGTGTTTAGATTTGTATTTGCCGACGTACTAGTGACGGTGCTGGCATTGGTGCTGTTCACTGTCTGATTGACCGTGCTGGTCGAGACATCGGTATTAAAGTTGTTGTTGGTCGCCGTGCTGGTAGACGTATTCGTGTTCTGATTGATGTTCGTAGCGGTCCCAGATTGCACATTATTATTCGTGTTAATCGATGTGCTAGTAGACGTATTTACGTTGTTATTCGTGTTGACGTTCGTCGATGTCGCCGTGCTGGTCGATGTCGAGACATTGTTATTGTTGTTCGTGTTCGTGCTGGTAGCCGTCGATGTAGACGTATTCACGTTCGTATTAGCATTTGTTGCTGTCGAAGTTGTCGTCGTGTCGTAGACGTAGTTGGTGGTCTGGGCGACCACCATGCTAGACCAGCCGACTGCAATGAGAACGAGAAAGCGTTTATTTACCACGATCCGCCACCTGCTGTAATCGATCTTCGATTCGCAAGAGGTGCGTCATCATCGTATCAAAGCGACGATCAATAGAGTCGAATTTCTCGTCCCCAAATTGAAGACGCGCTTCCAGTTTCGTCAGACGGGTGTTCAGATTGGTCCACACGCCAATCAGACCCCCTACAAAACTTAAAACCGTCACTATCGTATTGATGTCGATTTCCACGAATAAGCTCCAGATTCGACTTTAGACGCTCGTTATCTGGTTCGTGTAATACAGCATTTTGAGCTTCAATGACAGCATCTTCTTGCAAGCCAAGGTGGTAGGCAGAGATAGCCGCCATATCATGTAGTTTGGCTCCCCAGACTGACGGATCACAGGTATAGACCAGCGCCTTATCCGTAATCTTTAGCCCTGATTTGGCGGCATGGTGGCAGGTGTCCCAGTCATTGAGCCGATAGGCTTGCATGGCTAGATCAGCCCAAGGCTCACGGGTGTTAGGTGCTTCAGCCGTTGCCCGACGCAGCCACTTCATTGCTTCCCATGTCTCGCCACGCTCCGCATAACTCTGGCCCAGCAACCGCATCGCATAGCAACGCTCATTAGGCCAATCAGCACCCGGCATATCCAAGTAGCTGTGCAATGCCCCTATAGCCTCCTCCCAGAGCCTGTAGAACGTCAATTCACGGGCAAAGTAGAACGCATTACGCGGACAGGCTGGGTCTTCCTTCACAGCCAGCCGGAGAAGGTCCAGATATTGCCCACGGCTCTTGGTTGGATCAGGCAGGTGACGCACTAGCAGCTTGTCGGTGTGAGCATAGACCTCAGTGATCCGGCCATCAGGCACAGGATACTCATGAACAGGATGATGGAAGCGATAGCCGTTCTTCGCAAATATCTTCTCATAGTAGAACGTGATGTCGCATCCCCAATCAAAGAGATACCGAAGCCGTGTTGTCTCAGGTGTCCAAACACGCTCGATCTCCTCACGCCAACCCGGCTCAAGCACTTCGTCTAAGTCTAGGCTAATGATAACGTCCACATCAGCCGGTATAAGCGCCAGTGCGGCATTGCGGGCCACATCAAAGCGCCAAGGCTTTACACTGATGTCATAAACTGTAGCGCCGCATTTATGGGCAAGTTCGGCAGTGCCATCATCGCTACCAGTATCTGCGATGACGACATAATCAGCATCCGCGCATGATGCCATGAACCTC
>Ga0255064_1000219_pt1 | contig 11384 bp, 10 predicted proteins | sample Colum_Cont_RepB__2_FD_188463 | JGI IMG/M metagenome (GOLD analysis project Ga0255064, IMG submission 188463) | Freshwater microbial communities from Columbia River, Oregon, United States - Colum_Cont_RepB_0h | ecosystem: Environmental > Aquatic > Freshwater > River | place: USA: Oregon...
GTATTGCGCGGAATGAGTTACATCGGTCATGGACTTTCACATGCCGTATTTGGTGGTGCTGCAGCAAGTGCTGTTATTGGAATCAATTTTTTTATCGGCGCCGGCATTTGGGGAATCATCTCGGGCGTATTGATTGCACGCGTTGCACGACGACGCGTGCTCGGAGCAGACGCAGCAATTGGCGTTGTTACTACGGCGTCATTTGCACTCGGCCTTGCATTAATGAACCGGTACGGGCAAGCGTCAAAGAGCATTGAGGCCGTGTTGTTTGGAAGCGTGCTTGGCGTAAAAGTTGCCGACATCGTTGCGGTTTCTTTGGTTGCGGTTTTTGCGCTCGCAGTGATTGTGGTCTGGTATCGAAAGCTATTGTTTTCCACCTTTGATCCCGATGTTGCTCAGGTTTCAGGAGTCAATGTTTCCGTGGTGGAAGTGGTGCTGTTGTCGTTACTCTCGCTCACCATTTTGGTGACCATGCGCGTTATCGGAACCCTGCTGATCTCTGCTCTTTTGGTAATTCCAGCCGCTGCAGCACGCATGACCACGAACAGCTTTTCGAAACTGCTCTGGATTTCGCCACTCATTGGTGCAGTTACATGCTTTGTTGGAATGAACTTGAGTTATCACTTAGACACTTCAGCAAGTGCAACTATCATTTTGCTTGATGCGCTGGTGTTTATCGTGGTGTACACCGTTGCCGGTACTCGCAATCGCATGAAGATGGCGTCGCTCGGACACGTATAAACCTTTAGATTGAAAGCGTGAAACGCGCTGCACTTATTGCATGCATCTTGGTTGTGTCTGCATGCAATTCAAATACCGTTTCTAAGCCCACCACCACAATTCCCGAAGATGTTTCCATCACTATGGCATTTGTCGGCGACATTTTGCCTCACAGCCCACTAGTTACACGTGCACAACGCAACGAACAGGGTTTCTCTCCCATGTTCGACGACATCACGCCGCTGATTGCGTCTGCTGATCTTGCAATTTGTCATCTTGAAACGCCCATTGCACCCCAAGGTGAGGAACTTACAACGTTTCCATTTTTTGGAGTGCCACCAACTATTACCGAAGCAATTGCCAAAGCAGGGTTTGATCGCTGCAGTACCGCAAGTAATCACACGTACGACCGCGGCTTGAAAGGAATTGACGAGACCATCAACGCACTACTTGCCAACAACGTTGCGCAATCGGGAATGGCACGCACTCCAAGTGAAATTGAACCACAAACATTTTCAGTGAAGGGCGTGACACTGAGCCATCTCAGTTACACCTTCAGCTACAACGGATTGTCGCTGCCACAAGACCAGGAATGGCGTTCTGCGCTTATCGATACTGACCGCATTCTTCGCGATGCTCGAACCGCACGTGAAATGGGTGCCGATGCAGTGATCGTCAGCATGCATTGGGGAAACGAAATGTCTCACCAATTGAGCTCTCAGCAGATTTCAGTTGCCGATGCATTAACAAAATCTGGTGACGTGGACTTGATTGTTGGCCACCACGCTCACGTGGTTCAGCCCATTGAAAAAGTGAATGGTGTGTGGGTGATGTACGGAATGGGCAATGTGTTATCCAACCTGCCCACCGATGAACGGTGGCCTGCAAGCAGCCAAGATGCTGGCGTGTTTACGATCACCCTGCGACGCAGCACGGCAGGAAAAGTTTCGTTCGATACTCCCGTTGTTCACCCAACATGGGTAGACAAGCAAAACGGTTGGATCATCCGCGACATCTCAAAGATGCTTGCAAACTCGAATGACCCAGGAGTAAACACACGAGAACTCGAGCTGTCACTGGGAAGGACAACTCGAGTTCTCGGTGAATTCATCGTTCGCTAACGAGCGAATATGAGTTTGTTATTTGTGTGAACCGTCAAAATCTGGGTATGCAAGCACACCCATTTCTGCAATGTCAAGGCCAGCAATTTCATCTTCGGCCTTTGAACGAATTCCACCCTTTGTCATTTTGTTTTGAATGGCAAAGAACGCATACGACATAAATCCGCACACCACCACAATGGTGACTGCACCGAGTGCTTGAGCACCTAGCTGACCCCAATCGCCCTTGATGATTCCCTTCACGCCTTCACTGGTTGACCCGTTCCAACCTGCGCCGTATGTTCCATTTGCAAACACACCAACGCTGAGTAGACCAAACAAACCACCAACTCCGTGAACGGAAATTGCTCCTACAGGATCATCAATTCCACGGCGCTCAAAGAAATACACCGCTTCAATAATGAGCACTGCTGCAAGCGTTCCGATTACGGCTGCTGCCCATGGATCAACGAATGCACACGGTGCAGTGATTGCCACAAGACCAGCAAGCATTCCGTTCACCATCATGCCTGGGTCTGGTTTTCCCGTCTTGCGAGTGATGTACAACATTGCAGCAATTGATCCGAATGCGCCTGCAATTGCGGTGTTGGTTGCGGCTACCGCAAACTGAACGTCCGTTGCCGCAAATGTGCTGGCCGCATTAAATCCAAACCAACCGAACAACAAAATGAATGTTCCGAGCATTGCCATTGGAACGTGGTGACCAGCGATGGTGCGTGGCTTTCCATCTGCACCAAACTTGCCAATACGTGGTCCAATCACGATCGCACCAGTAAATGCTGCGACACCACCAACTGCGTGCACAACACCTGATCCAGCAAAGTCCACATAGCCGGCACCAAGAGACATCGAGCTCCACGTCTTTGCTAACCAACCGCCACCCCAAGTCCACGCTGCAATCACTGGGTAATAAATTGCGCCGCAGAAGAAGCCCCACACGACGAAGCTGCTCCACTTCCAACGTTCGGCCATTGAGCCAGTTGGAATCGTTGCAACGGTGTCCATGAAGGCCACCATGTACAAAAAGAAACCAATGGCAGCAGGAGTAATTGCGTCACCGGTTAGCGCCCAACCACCCTTCCAGAAAAAGATCCAATCGCCGCTTCCAATCAACGCGCTTCCTACTGGTGCATCCATTCCAAAAGCGGAGTAACTAAACCCACCGAATGAAAAAGAAAAACCAACGAGGTAGAAACCAATAAAGCCCAATCCGAAGATTGCAAAATTGGTGCTCACTACATGCGCTGCATTTTTCGCTTGAGTAAAACCGGTTTCGACTAACGCAAAACCAGCCTGCATGAACACCACGAGCGCTGCGCCAATGATGATCCACATCAAACTGACCTGCTGTCCTAACACCGTCACCGGATCGGCAACGTCTGCAAGAAATTTCATAACTCTCTCTCCCTGTTCGTAAGTTGAATGAAATGTCAGGGGCGACGTTGCAACCCAACAACAGAGAAACTAGAAAACTCATGTTTCTGGATTGTCTACGAATTGTTTCGTAAGCGTTATTCTTTACTCACACATGGCCACAAAACGCGCGCAGGCGAAACACCCTGTTAACAAACTGGAGCTACCTCCGCTTGTGGCCGAGCGAATTTCCTGTGCTTTGTCCAAATGGACTGGCGAAATGGGCCGCTGTCATTGGTGTAACGACGTCATCACTGGCAAGCGCAGACGCACATGGTGCTCCGATGTCTGTGGACGAGCCTGGCAACGCGAACACATCTGGAGGTTTGCTCGCTCGGCAGCAAAACGTCGCGCGAAGTACCGCTGCACTAAGCCAGGTTGCACCGCTGAGCGCAGAGACTGTGAGGTCAACCACATCCGCGCACTGAATGGCCTTGGTTATGGCCCTGGATGTCAACACCATTCAAAGCCTGATGCACAGGGTGTTGGTGGACTGGAAGTGCTGTGTCGCGCACATCATGCGGAAATCACTGCCGCACAGGCAACCGCTCGAGCAAATGCTCGCCGCGAAGCAAAGGAAGCAACAAAAGAAACTACGCTCTGAACAATGGCGTTTCGAGATGGCGATGGCTGGGTGATGTGTTCATGTGGGCACCGCCATTGGGGGCTTCACGGAGCCGCAGGTTTGTTACTCATCCGCCGCGACCTCGATCAGCCTCGCGTTCTGTTGCAGTTGCGTGCAGCGTGGACACACGGCGGCGGAACATGGGCACTTCCAGGTGGCGCACTCGATAGTCACGAAGACTCAGTAAGTGCTGCAGCACGCGAGGCAGAGGAAGAAGCCGGAATCAGTTCGGCCGACATAACGGTGCGTGATGTGTTCAGCGACGACCACGGACCATGGCGCTACGACACCGTCATTGCGCACACTTCGAGTGACGCAGGGGCTCACGCTGCCAATGCCGAGTCTGAAGACTTGCGTTGGGTGCTGATCGACGAGGTTGCCGAGTTTCAATTGCACAAGGGTCTGGAGGCTGCTTGGCCTCAATTGCGTCTGCGTGTACTTGCCACATTGACCGCCTAAAGGCCGCCGGCTTACTTATTTCACCCACTGCCTATTCGTTAGGCTCTGATATATGACAATCGATCCAACCACCACACCTGGCTTTATCAACGACCGCAAGCACGTTTTCCACTCATGGTCAGCACAGGGAACGCTTAACCCAGTTGAAGTAGTCAGCGGTAAGGGCTCGTACTTCACCGATGCATCGGGCAAGAAGTACCTCGACTTCTCCAGCCAGTTGGTCAACCTCAACATTGGACACCAGCATCCAAAGTTGATCGCTGCAATTCAAGAGCAGGCTGCACGCTTGTGCACCATTGCTCCTGCATTTGCAAACGACGCACGCAGCGAAGCAGCTCGCCTCATCACCGAAGTCGCTCCTGGCGATTTGAACATGGTGTTCTTCACTAACGGTGGTGCCGAAGCTGCAGAAAACGCAGTTCGTATGAGCAAGTTGCATACCGGTCGTCACAAAATTTTGACCATGTACCGCTCGTACCACGGTTCTACCGCAGGCGCTATAGCGCTTACTGGTGATCCACGCCGTTGGCCAAACGAAACCGGTGCATCGGGTGCCGTGAAGTTTTGGGGACCATACGCATACCGTTCTGCTTTTCATGCGTCGAATGAAGCAGAAGAATGTCAGCGCGCATTGCAACACCTAGAAGACGTGTTGATGGTTGAAGGTCCACACACCGTCGCAATGATCGGTATGGAAACCGTTGTTGGCACAAACGGAATTTTGGTTCCACCTGCTGGCTACTTGAAGGGCGTTCGCGAAATCTGCGATCGCTACGGCATCGTCATGATGTGCGACGAAGTAATGGCTGGCTTTGGTCGTTGCGGTGAGTGGTTCGCAGTGAACAAGTGGGACGTCACTCCTGACCTCATTTGCTTCGCAAAGGGCGTGAACTCCGGTTACGTACCACTTGGTGGCGTGGTTATTAGCCAGAAGATTGCTGACACATTTAAAGACCGTGTGTACCCAGGCGGACTTACCTACAGCGGTCACCCACTTGCATGTGCTGCAGCAGTTGCATCAATCAACATTTTCAAAGAAGAAAAGATCATTGAAAATGCACGCATGCTTGGCGAAACCGTCATCGGACCAGAGCTTGAGAAACTGAAGGCGAAGCACCCATCAGTTGGTGATGTTCGCGGAGTTGGGGTGTTCTGGGCAATTGAATTGGTTCGCAACCGTGAAACACGCAAGCCACTGGTTCCGTTTAACGCAGCAGGTGCAGATGCCAAGCCAATGCTTGACTTCGCAGCCGAATGCAAGAAGCGCGGCCTATGGCCGTTCACGCACTTCAACCGCACTCACGTGGTGCCACCGTGCAACGCAACACCAGACGAAGTGCGTGAAGGAATTGCGATCATCGACGAAGCGTTGACAATCGCCGACTCGTTCTACGAAGGCTGATCTGATTCGGGTTACAGAGTTGCTGTAACCCGAACTGAACCAACGACATTGCCGTGGCCCATGATGGGCGACTCAAACGCGCGCGTATCGACATTGCTGATGTCAATACCCAAGGCCTGCAGTGCGAACTTCATGACTGGTGGACGTGCGCGGTTAGCACCGTCGGAAATCTTCAACGCAATAGCTCTGCCGTCTGGCATGGCAATGGCGAACACTCCCTCGGCTCCGTCCTTGCCCATCAGACCAGGAACCCCTTGAATCAACAGCGTGATGTCGCGCGTTGGCCCGCCCACCATTTCTGGATGTGAGCGCATGGCATGAGCAACATGAGCCGCTGGCGTGCCTTCTTTTGCAATGGCAACCGATCGAAACGCGCGCGCAAGTCCGGTGAGTGAAAGCGCATGAGCTGGAGCACCACAACCGTCTACTCCGATAAACGAAGCATCTTCACCAGATAACTCGGGAACCATTTCAGTAATGCGCTGTTGCAATGGGTGATCAACATGCAAATACGTGGCGCGATCCCAATTGTTATGCACACACGTTGCAAGCATGCCCGAGTGCTTTCCAGAGCAATTCATCTGCAGCGCAGATTTCTGAAGTCCTGCGCGCACCGCAGCATCGTGTGCTTCAGGGTCGAGCGGATAGTCGGCCGTGTTACCTAAATCGCTTGGAGTAAGGCCGGCTGTTGCCAGAATTTCTGTAGCAGTTCTTAAGTGTTCTTCACGCCCATCGTGACTTGCACATACCAACGCGAGCATGCGTGGTGGTATGTGCAAACCATTAGCCACCATTGCCGTTGCCTGAATTGGTTTAGTTGACGAGCGTGGAAACACCACCGCACCGGGGTCGCCGAGTGCGAACTGCACGGAACCATCTTGAGCAAGTGCAACCACTGCCCCGTAGTGCACTGACTCATCGTGACCACTTCGCGTGGTCACTGCCAATTCAACAAATGCATCCGACAATGGCGAATTACTCATTGCAGCGCATCCACCAACATTGACATGAACTTTTCGTGACTTGCTCGCGTAACCACAAAGGCATTTGGCTCTTGATGCATGACCCCAAGTGTGTCCATGACGACCATGCCCCGCGTTAGTTCGGAGTTCGTTTCTGATGCGAGGTACCAATGGTGCACTTCGGTTGCAATGCTTGTGTCAATGGCATACGCCATGGCAATTGGATCTGGTAAGTCAAAACCGTTTAAGTGCGTTTCTTCCGCACAGAATTTTTCAAGCACGCGCTGAATATCTACCGAAAAGTTCGCACGCTCGGTTCCAAGCGAACGAATCATCGCTGACTCTTGCGGAGTTACCACTGCCTCGGTGCGTGAAATATCCCAGCCAACAAACTCCAGATGCATACCTGAACGCAATACGACGTCCACGGCTTCTGGGTCAACCCACATATTGAACTCAGCAACTTGAGTCACGTTTCCGATGTGGTCTGCAACTGCACCCATCACCACACAACGCTTAACTGATCTGGCAATACTTGGATCTTGTTGCAGAGCTAATGCAATATTTGTGAGAGGGCCGAGCGTGACTAATTCGATGTGGTCCGCATGAAGATGAATCGCTTCAATGAGTTTGTCAACTGCGTTTCCAGAAGTTGGCGTGCGGCCTGAAAGCGGTAGACCGATATCGCCCATACCGTCTTCGCCGTGCACGAATTGCGCAGTGCCAAGTTCACGCGAAAGTGGTTTCGCTGCGCCTACATAAATTGGTGCAGTTGCTGCGCATAGTTCTGCTGTGTACAGCGCGTTTTGGACACCCATGTCCAGAGGTACGTTCCCAGCGACGATTGAAAGCCCTACGACTTCAATGTCAGGGTTCATGAAAGCCATGATTAACGCCACTGCGTCATCACTTGCCGTATCTGTGTCAATCCAAAATGTTCGTTTCATCGGCAGACACCGTAACACTCGTAGTATCGGCGTATGGCCAAGAACCGTAAGAGCACAAGTGCTCTCATTGACGAATATGAGACTTCAGGAAAGCTAACAACTGAAGAAGCTCAAGCATTACGCGATTCGCCACATTGGGTGATTCCCTTTTCAGATATTGCTTCGTACCTTGGTGGCTCCGTCATTTTTGTCGGCTTGGTGTGGATTGTGGTTGCGCTGATGCAGGACATGTCACAAGCCACCATTGATGCGGCGTTATTCGTTGCAACAGGTCTAACAGCTTTTCTCTCATTCACGTTGATCAAGAAAGGCGGCAAGCTCGCCACACTTGGAGAAAGCATCGCCGCGGTTTCAACAATGACTTTTGCATTCGCAATTGGACTGCTTCTTGATATTTTCAACGTGCACGATGACTACATCCTGTTAATCGCCTCTGCAGCGGCACTCGTCATTGGAATTGGACTATCAACGCGCACGTCATTTATTGGCACCATCATCATCGTTACTGCGGCTCAACCATTTATGGCTGCAGTGATTTCAGAGTTCATTCCGGATACGCCCGTCGCCCCATTGCTCTTTGCCATCTCCGGATCGGCGCTGATTTGGTTTTCGCTGCGCAACATTGGACTTCGATTTATTGCTCGTGCAGCAGGTGCAGTGAGCATTTTGATGGCTGCAATTGCTTTCTCCACCTGGGACAGCAACATGTGGCAACCACTTGTTGGTTTTGCAATTGTTGGTCTGTTATTCATCTTCGGTGCAAACCGTATGCATCTCGAGATCGTGGCAGCGGGCGGTTTAGGGGTAACCATCATCACCGGAATACTTGCTGGTCAACTATTTGACTCTGCATTAGCGCAGGGCATATCGGTAATTGGAGTCGGTGCATTAATTGTTTTCACTTCAATCGCTATATCCAGAAAAGGCAACGCCGTCACCTAGAGTCTCGTTATGCGTTGGGGGCTCCGCACACACACTATTTTGCGCGTCTCAGTTGCAACTTTGATCAGCGTGTCGCTGTTCCCTCGAATCACAAACGCGGAGGACGTAGAACTACAGTACGTTTTCCCATTTAGCAAGGTTGCAGTTCGCTACCCCAAAGATCACTTGAACTATCCGGCAGTAGACGTTGAAGGTTGCTATGCCCGAATTCTTGCCCCAACTGCTGGAGTCATATCGCAATTACATCGACGCGACAAATGGACACCCGAAAACGATTCCCCCGGAACTCGCGGAGGATTAACCATCACATTGCAAGGCGACGACGGAGTTCGCTATTTCTTCTCGCACCTTGGACGCGTCAAAGTGTTAAAGAATCAGCGAGTTGCTGCTGGTGATTGGATCGGGGTCATGGGATCAAGCGGAAATGCCCGAGTTACTCGCTGCCACACCCACTTTGGAATATCACGAGTGTGCCCGTTGGCCGAGGTGTACTTACTGCAAGGAGAAATCTGGCCGCAAAAGTATTTAGACGCTTGGAAAAAAGGCCAGCAACTTTCACCACGAAAGGAGATTCGCAAACTTGAGAAAAACGACCCTCTTGGTTGCACGCGTTCGCGAGCAGATTCCGCCATTGACGGAAAGAGGGAAGGTTAGATCAAGCCAAGTTGGCGAACAGCATCACGCTCTTCACCAAGTTCTGCAACCGAAGCATCGATGCGCGCACGACTAAATGCATCAATCTCTAGTCCTTGAACAATCTTGTATTCACCGTTTACACACGTGCACGGAAATGACGAGATCAAACCTTCTGGAACCCCGTAGCTGCCATCCGATGGGACAGCCATGCTTACCCAGTCCCCTTCAGGAGTTCCCTGAACCCATGAACGGACATGTTCAAGTGCCGCATTGGCGGCAGATGCAGCCGATGATGAACCGCGAGCCTTGATGACTGCAGCACCGCGCTTAGCAACCGTTGGAATGTAGGTGTCTTCGATCCACTGCTGATCATTAATCAACTGTGCAGCATTTTTGCCGTCTACTTCAGCGTGGAACAAGTCTGGGTACTGAGTGGTTGAGTGATTGCCCCAGATTGTCATTTTCTTCACAGAGGTGACTGGTCGACCAACTTTTTGCGCCAACTGACTCACAGCACGATTGTGATCGAGGCGCGTCATTGCAGTGAACTGACGTGGATCAATATTTGGCGCATTGTGCATAGCGATGAGCGAGTTGGTGTTTGCTGGATTACCAACAACAAGGACCTTTACGTTCTTTTTTGCATTTGCGCTAATCGCTTGACCTTGTGGTTTGAAAATTCCACCGTTTGCTGACAAGAGGTCTGAGCGTTCCATGCCATCTTTGCGAGGCATCGCGCCAACCAACATGGCGATGTCAGCATCACCGAAAGCAAGATTGGCATCATCTGTGCAGATGACATCCACCAGCGGGCTGAACGCACAGTCATCGAGCTCCATCTTCACGCCACCAAGCGCTCCAAGCGCAGGGGTTACTTCAAGCAGCTGCAAAATGACCGGGGTGTCTGGTCCGAGCATTGCACCTGATGCAATACGGAAGAGCAAGCTGTAACCGATTTGTCCGGCAGCACCGGTAATTGCAATACGAACTGGAGTTGTCATGTCAAAAACCTTACTTCCCTATTGCTTGCATGATGAGATCGGCGTAGACCTTTTGGCCTTCATTATTTAAGTGAACTTTGTCGCCGTAGAGATATTCGGGGTGCTCCTCGGCAATTTGATACCAGTCCAAAACCTTCACGTTTCCGTATGCATTTGGCATGGCGCGAACCAATTCATTATTCGGGTCTTGCCACGCTCTCGTGGGAACATGCGCCGTGATGAAGAGCACTAAATCGACATCTTTCAACGGGACCATGATTTCATCCAGTGTCTTCTGGTCAACGTAGTTATTCGTGCCTAGGTGGATGATTACGAACTCACCAAGTCGATTAATTGACTTCACATAGTTTGCAATTTCTAAAGCCTGCCTAAATGGACGACTCTTCAGCGCATCAACCGTGATCCCGCGTTCGGTGAGAATTTGCGCAGCACCCAACATGACTGAGTCGCCAATTGCAAGGATTGGAATTTGTTGTCCGTCCAGCGTTGTGGTCTGTGTTCCTGGAATTGTGGTGGCGTTTGGATCTGGTGCAACCGTTGTTCCAAGCAGGTTTTGCACAGCGCCTTCGCCGCTCTTAATGCTCTCTGCAATTTTTCCCTCGCCCGTTCCGATTGCCAAACTGACGATGGAAAACACTGGAAGCACTGCAGCAACTGCGCCAAGTGCAAACACTTTGTTGCGGCGGTCCGTGTCAGCATCAGTTCGCGGGAACCGCAACTTATGCCACGCCTCTCCAAGCCGTCCTTCGCGTACCGGCATTTCGATAAAGCGATACGACAATTCGGTGAGCGTCAGAATTACAGCAAACAACGAAGCGAATTGGAGAAGAGTCAAGTTATTGCTTGCAACTTTGCGGTACAACTGAAACACCGGCCAGTGAAACAGGTACAAACCATACGAACGACGTCCAATGTATGTGAATACTGGATTACCGAGCACTGTGTTACCGATAAACGAGTGCGGGTGCACTGCAGCAGTGATGACTGCGCACGTTGCAACACCGACAAGCAAGAACCCACCCTGGAACAATGGGTCATAGCCGCGAACTCCACCAGTTTCGGCAACAAACACCACATCGCGGAATGTCCACATCATGTATGCAAGACCTGTGGTTCCAGCAATCGCAAATGCTGAAACAACGTAACGATCGCTTGA
>Ga0255064_1000220_pt1 | contig 11384 bp, 11 predicted proteins | sample Colum_Cont_RepB__2_FD_188463 | JGI IMG/M metagenome (GOLD analysis project Ga0255064, IMG submission 188463) | Freshwater microbial communities from Columbia River, Oregon, United States - Colum_Cont_RepB_0h | ecosystem: Environmental > Aquatic > Freshwater > River | place: USA: Oregon...
GCTGGTTTTGTTGGCCATGCACTGCGTGAGCGAGGTTTTGCCTTCACCGAGCTCATCAGGGAACAACATGAGGGGTGGAGTTCCCTTCTTTCTGGCGGCTTGGAAGGCGTCGACATGGTGTTGTCCCTCGGCTCGTCATGGAGCGTGTACTGGCAGGCAAATAGTGGTCCCGTGGCTGCGGAAACTGCCGTGCTGCGTCAGGCATTGGAGACCAATGTCCCGGTCCTCGGCATTTGCTTCGGTGCACAGATACTTGCCCATGCAGCCGGGGGAGCTGTTCGACGCGCGACAGAGCATGAAATTGGCTGGTGCGACGTTCGGCTGGCACGCGAAGCGTCACATGACGCATCACCGCTGGCCGGAAAGTGGATGCAGTGGCACTACGACTGTGTCGAAGTGCCGTCAGGGGCCACGACATTGGCCGAGAGTGATCGGGCGGTACAGGCGTTCCGTCTTGGGTCATCGCTTGCCGTGCAATTCCACCCAGAAGCGACGGAGTCAATTGTCGCACGATGGTCATCTGGTGAGGGTAGAGGTGAATTGGCTGACGTCGGAGTCGACTACGACTCACTGATGGTTGAGACCCGTGCGGCGGCCGCGGATGCCGAAGAACGATGCCAAATTCTCGTCGATTGGTTCCTTCGCAGCGTCGCGAACCTAACGAGTTGACTGTGAGCGTGTGACACCCGTTCACGTGCCACGTCACAAAGGCACATAACCCCGATTTGATGGGCATTTCCGGACCTATCGAGGCTGGGGAAGTTGGGGTCAACTTTGGCCCCCGTAGTAGTTTCGATGGGCGATGTCCCAGTTCCTCCGGTCGTATCTCACTGTCGTGTGGTTCGGCTTGGCCGCCTTCTTGATCGCCTCTCTGTTGCTGGGCTTGTCGGCACTGTTGAGACCGAACCGTCCGACACGGGAAAAACTCATGGCCTACGAAAGTGGTGTCGACCCGGTTGGTGAAGGCTGGTCCCAAAGCCAGATTCGCTATTACGTTTTTGCGCTTCTCTTCGTCATCTTCGACGTTGAAGCGGTGTTCATTTTCCCGTGGGCAACTCAGCTCGAGCGATACGCCGGTTTCGGCCTCGTCGAGATGGGTGTGTTCGTAGCTGTGCTCTTGCTGGGCCTCGTGTACGCGTGGCGCAAGGGCGTCTTGCGCTGGATCTGAGGCAACACGTATGGGACTTGTAGATCGTGGCCGCCTGCCCAAGCCGCTGACATCACTATTCAACTTGGGTCGCTCGTACAGCTTGTGGGTGTATCAATGGGGACTCGCGTGTTGCGCTATTGAAATGGGCGCGGCGTTTGGTTCGCCGCGCTACGACGTCATGCGACTCGGAGTCATTCCGTTGCCTGCATCACCGCGTCAAGCCGACTTGGTTGTCATTTCTGGAACAGTCACGGACAAAATGGCCCCTGCTGTGAAGCGTCTGTACGAGCAGATGCCAGAGCCGAAGTACGTCATCTCGATGGGCAGTTGCGCCAACTGTGGTGGACCGTATTGGGACAGTTACTCAGTAACAAAGGGTGTCGATCAGATCATTCCTGTCGACGTGTACGTGCCCGGTTGTCCACCACGTCCCGAAGCGCTGCTCGAAGGTGTCGTCATGTTGCAGCAACGCATCAAGAACGAGGACATGGGCGCACGTTGGCGTGGTGAAGGAACTCAACTGATGGCAAAAGACCCATCGACACGCGTCGATGGCGAGAGCGCCGAACGGGGAGGTGTTCCCGTTGTCAGCCACTGACACTGAAACGCCGGTCGCTGTTGATGAAACACGCAATGCGATCGTTGCTCGATTTTCTGCCGCGCTTGGAGACGCTGTCGTTGATTCACTGGTGAAACCAGGTGACGATGTGTGGATTCGCGTGCGCACCGATGCATGGCGCGCTGTCGGAGATGTCGCGCGCGAACTCGGCTTCGTTTATTTCGACTTTCTCTCAGCAATCGACTGGATGCCGTCGCCCTATGGTCGTGGCGAAGACGACCCGACCGAACCTGCACCAGAGCGCGACATGACCGTGCGTCAGGGTTACGCCGGTGGTGAAACTCGTATGCAAGTGTTGGCGCGCGTTGTCGATCCGACGACGACCATCGGCGTCAACTTGAAGGCCGATGTGGCAGATGATTCACCGGTGATTGACAGTTGGGTAACGGTGTTTGCCGGTGCGAACTGGCACGAACGCGAAGCATGGGAGATGTTCGGCATTCGCTTCGCCGGGCACCCTGATTTGCGCAACATGTACTTGCCCACCGACTTCGAAGGCCATCCGCTTCGCAAAGACTTCCCGTTGCTCGCACGCATCGTGAAGCCTTGGCCCGGAATCGTCGATGTCGAACCGTTGCCCGGTGGTGGGTCAGACGACGAGGCTGGTGAATAGATGACGATGCTCACAGACAGGCAACAACTGTCGTACATCGCCGCACAGGCAGCTGATGCGCGCGTGAACCTCGAACTCGAGACCGAGGGTATGACTCTCAACATCGGGCCACAGCACCCGGCCACACATGGAACTTTGCGCATCATCGCTCGACTCGATGGTGAACAAGTTGTGTGGGCTGAGCCTTCATGTGGCTACATGCACCGTGGCTACGAAAAACTCACCGAAGTTCGCACATTCCCGCAAGTCACCGCTCTTATCAACCGCATTGACTGGTTGGGAAGTTTTGCCAACGAAGTGCCGTTCATTCTCGCTGCTGAGAAGTTGATGGGCATCGAGGCACCTGCTCGAGCCCAGCACATCCGCACCATCTTGTTCGAGTTGTCACGCATTGCGAACGTGTCACTGTTCCTCGGCGACCTTGGTGTGCAGTTGGGCGCAATAACGCCGGTGTTTATGGCCTTCCGCGATCGCGAATACGTGTTGAACCTCATTGAAGGCGCCACCGGTGGTCGCTTCCATCCGAACTTCGACCGAATTGGTGGCCTGAAAGACGACTTGCCTGCTGGCTGGATCGATGAGACACGCAGCGTCATGAAGAAGTTGCGCAACTTCTGCGACGAAATCGAGAACTTGCTCTTCGGCAACGAAATCTTCCAGTCCCGTACTCGCGGCATCGGTGTCATTCCTCGCGACGTCGCGATGCAATACGGGCTGTCAGGCGCGAATCTTCGCGCGTCTGGTGTGGACTGGGACTTGCGTCGAGACCAGTCATTGCCAATGGCATGGAACAAAGTCGATTGGAAAGTATGGACTCACAATGACGGCGACTCATTCGCACGTTGTTGGGTGCGCCTCCAAGAAGTGCGCGAGTCCACGAAGATCGTCGATCAACTCATCGAGACCATCCCTGCCGGTCCGGTCATGACCAAAGTGCCTCGCATTATCAAGGTTCCAGAAGGTGAAGCATGGGTGGCAACTGAGAACCCTCTCGGCGAGATGGGCTACTACGTCGTGTCAAAGGGTGACCTCGGTCCTTTCCGAGTGAAGATTCGCAGTGCATCGTTCAACAACATGTCGATCACTCCGTGGTTGTTGAAGGGCGTGTACGTGCCCGACATCATCACGATTCTCGCGTCGCTGTATTTCATTCTTGGAGACATCGATCGCTGATGTCGACCATGTCCGTACTCGCTGTCGACCTTCCGTATTGGGCGCAGTCTTTGTTGCGCGTCCTCGGTGGCCTGGTCGCGGTGCTGTTGCCAGCCGGAACGATTGTGTACGTGTTCCTCTTCAAGATGATGTCGTTCATGCAGAGTCGTCTTGGCCCGATGGAAGCCGGCCCTTTTGGTTCGATGCAGTTGTTTGCCGAAGTTGGTAAGTGGCTTCAGAAAGAAGACATCTACCCCGAGCGCGCTGACAAGTTCATCTTCAAACTGGCACCTCTCATCGTGCTGGCAAGCACGTTCCTGCTCGTCGCTGTTGTGCCGTTCGGTCCCGACGCATGGTTCACCAACTTTGAAGCGGGCATCTTTTACGCACTAGCGGTGTCGTCGGTGTCGGTGCTCGGCATCCTCATTGCTGGTTGGGCGAGTGCGAACAAGTACTCGTTGCTCGGTGGTCTGCGTGCAGCCGGTCAGTTGATCGCGTACGAACTTCCGATGATTCTCGCTGTCATCGGCGTGGTCATCCAGGCAGGTTCGATGAACCTGCAGGACATCGTGCTCGCGCAGAACACAGGTTCCATGTTCGGATGGGATGGTCTCGGCAACCCGTATGTGCTCACGCAGTTCGTCGGTTTCGTGGTGTTCATGATCGCAGTGCAGGCCGAGCTCACACAGGCACCATTCGACATGCCGATTGCCGAGTCGGAACTCGTGTCCGGATACATGACCGAGTACTCCGGTTTTCGCTTCCTTATATTCTTCATCGGTGAATTCGCTACTGCAGGCGTGTTCGCGATGATCGCCTCGATTCTCTTCCTAGGTGGCTGGGGAGTGCCATTTGCTTGGTTCGGATGGAGCGACATCGATTCCATCGACAACTGGATGAACATCGTCGGACCACTCATCTTGTTCACCAAGATGATGCTCGTGGTGTTCGTCATCATGTGGGTGCGCTTCAGTTACCCACGATTCCGCGAAGACCAACTGCAGCGCTTCGCCTGGAAAGTCCTCATCCCGATCTCGCTCGTCAACATCATGGTGACGGCAATCTTGAAGGTGGCCTTCTGATGCCCAAGATTCCCGGATTGTTCAAAGGCCTGGGTGTCACGCTCGGCACCTTGTCACGCACCGTGACCCAAGGTGCGAACACTGTGCAGTATCCGCACGAGAAGGAGACCCCACCGATTCGTGCGCGTGGAGTCATCGCGTTGCACGAAGGTAATTGCACATCGTGCATGTTGTGCGCGCGTTCCTGCCCGGACTGGTGCATCTACATTGAGGGACACAAAGAACTTGCTCCTCCGCGGCGTGCTGGCGGAAAGCCACGTTCGGTCAACAAGCTCGACCGATTCGACATCGACTACGCACTTTGCATGTATTGCGGCATATGCGTCGAAGTATGTCCTTTTGATGCGCTGTTCTGGAGCCCTGAGTACGAGTATTCAGAACCACGAATCGCCGACCTTTTGCACGACAAGGCGAAGTTGGGTGAATGGATGCAGACCGTTCCCGAGGCACCAGAGCTCGAAGCCGGTGCTGACAAGAAGGGCAAGAAGTGATGTTGGCTGCCGACCTGCTCGTCGCCCAGAACATCGGGTTCGGCATTATTGCCGTGATCATGGTTGTTGGTGCCTTGCGTGTGGTGACGACATCAAATGTTGTGCATGCTGCTCTCTGGTTAGTCACGGTGCTTGCCGGTGCCGCAGCACAGTATGTGTTGCTCGCAGCCGAATTCGTTGCTGTTACACAAGTTCTCGTTTACATCGGGGCCGTCATGGTGTTGTTTCTGTTCGGAACAATGCTCACACGTGCTCGCATCGGATCTGAGAAGGAAGTCAACAACAAGAACTGGTTCATGGGAGTGCCGATTGCGGTGCTTCTGCTCGCCACCATGTTGATTGCCTTGAACGATGGCTTCGGGAGCGAAGAACTGCCGGCTGACCCAGACACTCTTGTGAACACTCAGATGATCTCTGACCAGATCTTCGGCCCATACCTATTGCCGTTCTGGGCTCTCTCGTTCGTTCTCCTAGCTGCCGTCATCGGCGCAATTGTTCTGGCGAGGAGGGACTGACCATGTTGGTGAACCAGTTCCTCATGCTCGGAGCCGTGCTCTTCTGTATCGGTGTGTATGGCGTCATCGCACGTCGCAACGCTGTTCTCGTGCTCATGTCGATCGAGCTCATTCTGAATTCGGTGAACATCAACCTTCTCGCATTTGCACTGCGCAATGGTTCAGCTGATGGCCACACCTTCGCCCTCTACGTCATCGCTGTTGCTGCGGCTGAAGTCGGAGTCGGTCTGGCGATGGTGTTGCTCGTGTATCGCAATCGAAAGTCCATTGCATTGGACGAACTCGCAGAGATGAAGGGCTGAGCCGATGCTGTCTGCAAGCACCGAAGCCGCAGAGGCCGTCTTCACCTCGGGTTGGTTCCTCGATCACGTCTGGATCGTGCCGATCATCCCCGCGGTGGCCTTCGCGCTCATCATCTTTTTTGGCAAGCGCCTTCCGATGAAGGGAAGCGAGCTCGGAATTGTCTCCATGCTCGCGACGCTTGCAATGTCCGCCGCTGCCGCGTACCAATGGGTTAATCGCGTTGAAGCTGTCGAAAAAGAAGTGTTCGTACCCCCGGTGATCAAGGCATGGACGTGGTGGTCAAGTGACGGATTCTCGTTCGGCATCGGTCAGCACATCGACGGACTTGCACTAATCGTGCTCTGTGTCGTCGCCTTTATCTCCACACTGGTTCAGATCTATTCGGTCGAATACCTGCATGGAGACCGGCGTTACACCCATTTCTTCGCATCACTAACTTTGTTCTCTGCCGGAATGATGAACATGGTCATCGCTGAGAACATGCTGCAGCTCATTCTCGGCTGGGAAATCATGGGGCTCTGCTCGTTCATGCTTATCGGTCACTGGTGGGAAGACGGCGCGAACAGCCGAGCAGCTCTGAAGGCCTTCTTCACGACACGCACCGGTGACATCGGGTTGCTCGTTGGCACATCGGTGTTGTTCTTTGCCGCGAATGAGTGGACACAAAAGACCCTCGGCATCTCCGGCTTTACCATCCGTGGTTTGTCTGCGTGGGCTTTGTCGGGCGAACCCAGCTCGACAGCTATCACCGTTGGCGCAGTCGCGCTCTTCATCGCCTGCATTGGAAAGAGTGGTCAGTTCCCGCTGCACACGTGGTTGCCTGATGCAATGGCGGGACCTACGCCGGTCAGTTCGCTCTTGCACTCGTCGACGATGGTCGTGGCAGGCGTGTTCCTGGTGGCGCGTCTTTACCCCGTGTTCTTCGAGGGCATGAACATCCTCGGAACGAACGTGAATTTCATCGTCGTCATCGGTGGCATCACCATCATCATTGCCGCAGCGCTGGCATTCGTTCAGAACGACATCAAGAAAGTTCTCGCGTACTCGACCGTGTCGCAGCTCGGCTACATGATGATGGGTCTCGGCGCTGGTGCATGGTTGCCGGCGGTGTTCCACATTTTCACGCACGCATTCTTCAAAGCATGCTTGTTCCTTGGCGCTGGCTCAATCAGCCACAGCGCGTCTCATCATTCATTCGACATGAAGAAGGACATGGGTGGCCTGCGTAAGTACATGCCGATCACCTTCATCACCTGGATCATCAGCACCCTCGCGTTGTGCGGAGTGTTTCCGTTCTCTGGGTTCTTCTCCAAGGACGAGATCATCGACAATGTCGGTCACAACGGTTACAACGTGTTCATGATCGTCGGCCTAGTCGGAGCATTCCTGACGGCCGCTTACATGACCCGTGCCACGTATCTCACGTTCTTTGGCACTCCACGCGGTGCGTCAGCTGGGGAGCATCATGACGATGCACACGGCAGCCACGACACCCATGACGACCACGGTCACGATGCGCAGGCACACGATGCACATGACGTCCATGACGACCATTCGTCGCATGGTCCGCGTGAGAGTGGAAAGTTGATCACCGTTCCTCTTATCATCCTTGCGGTTCTTGCGATCGGGTCTGGCTTCCTGAACGCCACACCATTCGGTGAGAAGTGGGAGAAGTTGAAGGTGTGGGTCGAGCCACGTGCAGAAGTGGTCGATCCAACCAGCGTTGCGTTGGTTGCCCACGGAGGACCTGGCGAAGCGAAGTCACTACCTGCTGCGGAGGAGTCCGAGGAGGGCCATCATTCGTCGCCATGTGGGTCTGAGACTCCGACCGACGGCGTGTGTGTGGCGCCACAGCTGAATCACGCGAAGTTCAAGTGGTCGAAAGCCGCCTTGTCGCTCATCATCGTGTTCGCTGGCATTCTCATCAGCTGGTTCCTGTCGATGCAGCTCTACGAGCGCAAGAACAAGGCGCTGGTTGGTCTCACACAGCGAAACAAATTGCTCGGTGCGGGTTACAAGCTGCTCGCCAACAAGTACTACCTCGATGCGTTGTACGAGAACGTCATCGTCAAAGCCATCGCGTATCCAATCTCCCGCGGCGCTTACTGGGTCAACCAGAAAGTGCTTGACGGAGCTGTCAACGGAGCAGGAATCGTCGCTCGCGTGTCTGCAGGTTGGGTCTATCGCAACATCGACCAGCGAGTGGTCGATGGCACGGTGAACAGCTCGGGGGCAGCAGCCCAAGGGGCAGGTTCAGCATTGCGGCCTGTTCAGTCCGGAAAAGTCAATCAGTACGGGGCGCTCTTGTTCGGCGCAGCCGCCATCGGCGCCCTTGTACTCGTCATCATCAACACCTGAGGGAACTGGAAGATATGGAACTCCTGCGTGACAACAACTGGGTACTAACGGTCGGCACTTTTCTGCCGATGGTCGGTGTCCTCATCATGCTCTTCATCCCGAAGGCTGACGAGGTAGCCCAAAAGGCAGTCGCACTAACAACGGCGGTCGCCACATTGGCAGTCGGCGTGTGGACGCTCGTGCTGTTCGACTACGGACAAGCCGAGAAGTTGCAGTTCGTGGCAGACGTTGAGTGGATCTCGATCATCAAGAGTTCGTACCTCATCGGTCTAGATGGCATCAGTCTCCCGATGTACTTCTTGTCGATGGTCGTCACTGTGTTGGTAATGATCTACAGCTGGGACCACATTCCGAGCCCGGGCAATCCAAAAGCCTTCCTCATCCTTATGCTGATTCTGCAGACGGGAATGGCCGGAACATTCATCGCACAAGATCTGGTGTTGTTCTTCGTGTTCTTCGAAGTGGTGCTGTTGCCGATGTACTTCATGATCGGCGTGTGGGGTGGTGAACAGCGTCAATATGCATCGCTGAAGTTTTTCTTGTACACGATGTTCGGATCAGCGCTCATGCTCGTGGCGTTCCTCGCGCTGTTCTTCAAGACTGGTGCCGAGAGCTTCGCAATTCCGTATCTCGTCGAAAACGGTGCATCAATCGCACGTAACACTCAGATATGGATCTTTGCCGGAATGTTCATCGGATTCGCAGTGAAGGTTCCAATGTTTCCCTTCCATACATGGTTGCCCGACGCCCACACCCAGGCACCGACTCAGGGTTCGGTCATTCTTGCTGCGATCCTGCTGAAACTCGGAACGTACGGCTTCATCCGTATCGCGATTCCTGTGTTGCCCGAAGCGGCGAAAGAGTGGGCACCGTGGATCGGGTTGCTCGCGGTCATCGGCATCATCTACGGCGCACTCGGATGTCTGGCACAGACCGACATGAAGCGACTCATCGCATTCTCTTCGGTCGCGCACATGGGCTTCGTCATGCTTGGTATCTCCACGCTCACGCCGTTCGGTTTCAATGCGGCGCTGTTTGGAATGGTCGCGCACGGACTCATCACCGGCATGTTGTTCTTCGTCGCCGGAAGCGTGAAAGAGCGCTACCACACGCTCGAAATCAAGCGTCTCTCTGGAATGTTGAAGCAAGTTCCGCGCCTTGGCTGGATCATGGGCTTCTGTGCGATGGCTTCGCTCGGCTTGCCAGGACTCGCTGGCTTCTGGGGTGAATTCCCCGCGATCTTGTCCGCGTACAGCCCGGCCGAAGGTCTGCCAGAAGAGACTTTCCGTACGTTCATGGTCATCGCCGCTATTGGAACTGTGTTCGCGGCTGGTTATTTGCTGTGGCTCTACCAGCGCACGGCATTCGGAGAGCCAAGTGCGGAGTTCAGCGGTCACGGTGACGGCCATGACGACATTCATGACGTCACAAAGTTCGAGTGGATCGCATGGACGCCGTTGCTCATCAGCATCGTGGTGTTCGGCGTGTATCCGCAATTGATGTTCGATGTGCTCGACCCGGCAGTCAAAGCAACCCTCGCGGCGTTCGGAGGCTGACCGGTGCTTTCATCGCTCCTGTCCGTTGTCGCTGCGAGCGACTGGGTGAGTCCGACCATCGATTATCACGCCCTCGCACCAGAGATCGTGCTTGCAGCCGGAATTGTCATCGTACTGCTTGTCGACCTCTTCACTAGTGAGACGAACAAGTGGCTGGTTGCACCGCTCGCCAGTTTCTCTCTGTTGGGAGCTTTCATTCCGGTCGTCACCATCGCACTGAGCGACAACACGATGCGCGAGTTGTTTGATGGTCGCTATGTGGTCGATGAATTTTCCTTGGTTATCAAAGGCCTGTTTATTCTCGCTGGCTATGTCGTCGTGCTCATCTCCACTGATTATCTGCGTGAAGGTGACTACTACCAAGGGGAGTATTGGTTCCTGGTTCTTACCAGCATCCTCGGAATGGTGATGATGGCGTCAAGCCGCGACCTCGTCAGTATCTTTGTCGCGCTCGAGTTCCTGTCGATTCCGGCGTACATGTTGGCTGCGTGGCGTAAACGTGACCTGAAGAGCAACGAAGCAGGTGTGAAGTACTACCTGCTCGGTGTTTTCGCGTCAGCGATCATGCTGTACGGCATGTCGCTTCTCTATGGCATCGCCAACTCGACCTTGCTCACGGACATCGGTGAGACCTTGTCTAGCGAGATGACATCAATCCGCGCGCTTGCCATTTTGTTCGTGATTATCGGTTTCGCGTTCAAAGTTTCTGCGGTTCCATTCCACACGTGGGCTCCCGACACATATGAAGGTGCACCCACTCCAGTCACTGCGTTCCTCTCGGTCGCATCAAAAGCAGCCGGCTTTGTTGCTCTGGTGACTGTCATTTATGTGGCCTTTCCGTATGCGAGTGATGTCTGGCAGCCAGTCATATGGATCCTCTCTGTACTCACGATGACGGTGGGAAACGTGCTCGCACTTCGTCAGACGAACTTCGTGCGCATGCTGGCGTACTCATCTATTAGCCAAGGCGGATTTATCCTCATGCCACTCGCTGTCGCCGGCGAGGGAACGACCGGACAGTCGGCTCTTCGCGCCGTGGTCGTGTATCTCATGCTGTACGCGGCCACGAACCTAGGTGTGTTCGCCATCGTCATCGCAGTCGCGCGCAAGACGCGCAGCGGTGCAATTGCGTCGTATGGAGGTCTGTTCTCGTACGCACCCGGTTTGGCGGCACTGATGACGATCTTCATGGCATCGCTCGCCGGAATTCCGCCACTTGGCGGTTGGTTCGGCAAGTTCGCCGCGTTCCAAGCAGTGCTGTCTGCAGAGACGAATTGGGGCTACGCCATCGCCGTGGTCGGTGCGGTGAACTCGGTGGTTGCCTTCGGTTACTACGGAAATGTTCTGCGCGAAATCTGGATGCGTCCGGTGCCTGATGGTGACACTGCACCAGCGGTGATTCAGCCAGCCATTGCGGTTGCACTTGGTATCACCGGTGTGGCGACTTTGGTGCTCGGAACGCTTCCTGGCATCGTGTCGCACTTCGGTGACCTCGCCAGTTTGTCCAGTGCCTTCAGCGGCTGACGACCTAGCGACAGCCATCGC
>Ga0255064_1000241_pt1 | contig 10956 bp, 8 predicted proteins | sample Colum_Cont_RepB__2_FD_188463 | JGI IMG/M metagenome (GOLD analysis project Ga0255064, IMG submission 188463) | Freshwater microbial communities from Columbia River, Oregon, United States - Colum_Cont_RepB_0h | ecosystem: Environmental > Aquatic > Freshwater > River | place: USA: Oregon...
ACACTGCAAGGGTGGTCGTCGTCAAGGACAAGGTGGATGATGTTTCCGCGGTCGCATCTCTGGCGACAGTTGAGTCCGTGACCGTTGACGTGGTGTCAGACGATGCTTCGCCACACGCAACGAGCCCCACCGAGCAGACAATGGCCAATACGAAGCGCTTCATAGGCTCAGTAGCGTATGCGCGTGATTCAGCTTTCCGTCGGTGATACGACTGCGATCGTTGCGCCAGAGCACGGTGGTCGGTTAGCGAACATCATGCACCGCGGGGTTGAATTGCTGGTCGGTCCAGAACATGCTGCCGATGGCGTGTTTTCTTGGGGCTGCTACCCGATGGTGCCATGGTGTGGTCGAATCGCCAATGGTCGGTTCTTGTGGAACGGACGGGATATTCGTCTCGATTGCAATGACGGAACGCATGCACTGCACGGCACAACATTTGACACGAGATGGAGAATCGTCGACGTGACAGACGATGTTGTCATCATGAAAAGTGCGCTCACTTCAAAAGGCTGGCCTTTCTCTGGCATTGTGACGCACTCAGTGTCGGTCGTGGATGGCGGCGTCCACATGACACTCGAAGTAGCAGTTGATGAACCTGCACCTGTACAAGTGGGCTGGCATCCGTGGTTCATGAAGCCGGCATCGCTACACACCACCTTTCGGTCCATGTACGTTCGTGCGGATGATCATTCGACGACAGCGAAGGTGACGAACCCGTTATCACCACCATGGGACGACTGTTTCACCGATGGTGTCGTTAAGCCATTTCTTATAGGGGATGTCAATGTGTCGCTCGAGAGTTCATGTGACCACTGGGTTATCTACGACGAGCCTGCGCATGCGACGTGCATCGAACCTCAGTCAGGGCCGCCAAACGGAGTGAACTTTGGTGTTATCGATGTGATCACACCAGACACACCGCTACGACACTCATTTACGATTCATGTGATCTGAAGAGTTATCTACTGATTCAGCCGAGAATGTAGCCACGCACAAGTAGAAATCCGAGAACCAGGGTCACCACTCCGAGAAGACGTGAAAGAAAGGTTGAAGGCCACTCGCCGCCTTCGCGACCAAACCAGTCGATGACACCAAGTATGTGTGAGGGGACACCCATAAGTACAAAGGCATACAGCAACATGTCAGGAGAGTCAGCGAACTGACTGTTGATGAATGCGCCCCACCAGAGTGCAAACAAGAGAACTAATACGACGCGGGGCAAGTTGCGGGGAACGAAGCGATGGAGCATCGGGACGTTCGGCCAGTTCGATGAGAATTCCCCAACAATCTTGGGTGCAATGTAGAGCAGTGTCCCGACCCAGAGTGCCCAGTTGTTTCCGATGAAGGAGCCCGCAACAATTACGAAGATGACCGTACGTACAGACGTGGCAAACATGCGCTGAAGCAACGATGGGTCTTCGTGCTCCTTCAGTTCGACAAGCCGGAGCCGCTGTGGAGCCAAAGAGAGGGCGATGTTCTCAAGTGCCCATCGAACGAGCAATGCAACAAGGACGACGATGTGGACAGAGTCGACATGTGCAGTCGGTTGTGAGCCTTGACCAATCAGTGCAGGAATCATCGAGTACATGGTCCCTGCCGCCCACGCTCCGAATATTGACAGAAGTACGACGTCGACGGCGAGAGTCCATGCGCCTCTGTCGTCACGGGATGTGCGTCTAAAGGGCCGGGTCGCTGCCGCGACGAGAGGTATGCCAAATGCGAACACGGCGAAGCCGAGAAATCCGCGAACCGCAGCAAGTGAGTCAAGACCGCCTCCGATGACGGTCGTTAACCCAAAGGTTGCCACGAAGATGGCACCGGCAAGAGAGTCGAACACGCCGATGAGTGCAATGGAGATCAGAAGGATCGCAGACGGCACAGCGATTGTCTGGTTAATGGCAAGCGCACAGACAACTCCGAGAACCATTCCAGCTACTGGAAGCAGTAGCCCACCGATACCGGTGATGGCGCGTAGATACGAAGCGTCATCGATGATTCGTGCGGCGAGGGGTGAGTATCGGTTGCACAATGCAGCCGAGCGGACAAGGGTCGCATCGACCACCTTTGAATGTGGCGGCCTAATCCGGTCAGTTCGATCGTCGCGTGTGCGGTCGGCGAAACCTGTGGCGACCGACGACACCTCACCGCCCGAGCTCTCTCCTTCGGTGCTCTCTTCCACTTGAGCGCTCTCATCGCCGGCAGAGGAGGGTTCTTCGCGTGCGCTCGCCTCGGTGGAAGAAGCGTCGTCACCGTTTCCATCGCCGGAGGATGACTGTGTCTTCGGCCGTCCGGCCACAGCCAACAGCGCGAGAGCATTCGCAATGAGGCCAATCGCTACAGGCTGATCATCAGGTTGTTCATTCTCAGGAACCAATTCGTTCACATCGCTGGTGGCGCTGACTGCGGACGTATCGGCGAAGGCGGGTACCTGCACCTCGATCTTGAGTTCAATGACCCGGAGAGTGCCGTCGGGTGCGATGCCAATCAGCTGTGCGGTGTGTTCGCCAGCTTCGACTGATGAGTCAACTACATACGACTCGTCGAATGATCCGGTGGCATCGACGGACAACTTCCCGAGTTCGCGTGGTGTGGAGAACAGCCATGCAGACGCTGGGCTCCCGGGCAAGAGACCAGAACCAGAGAAAGTTAGGAGGTCTGAGGGCTCGAACACCAATATGCCGTTCTCATTGATTTGACTGTTGCGCTCGACCTGTGATTGCGCACCAAGGACAATTCGTAAGCCATCGCTTGTCGTGACGATGCTTTCCGTGTTTGATCGCTCAACTCGCGCCCATCCACCTTTGGGAAGTCCGATCACACTTACTGGACCATCGGTCACTCGTTCGCGTCCGATTGAGTCGTAGGGAATGAGTGAATTGGGAAGCGTCGACGTGGTTGTAGTTGTGGAGATTCGTGGTGCAGTCGATGTGGTCGTAGTGATGATTGGGGTAGCCACAACTGTGGTTGTGGTGGTGCTGGTCGTCGTGCTTGCGGATTCGATGGTCACGACAAGTCCGGGACTGGTGAGAGATGCGTTGCCAGCACGATCGACAATGACTGACGTGACTGTCCACGTTCCCGGTGTGAGCGTCGATATTGCGCAGGACGACGACGTTGTCGAGAAATAGGTACATGCGACAACGTCAGTGCCTTTGGTCGCTGACACTGTGACTGTTGAATCTTGTTCGGCATTCGAAACAGTGAAAGTGGACGTAGAAGCGACCGTGGGGGCCGACTCATTAGATGGTCGCACCGTATCGATTGTGAGCGTGAGAGTCGCAGATGCTGGTGATGCCACATTGCTGGTGTCGACCCGTGCAGCAGACACGGTCCAGCTGCCATCCGCCAGTAATGGCAGATCACACGATGTGACAGAGGACATCGCGGTGAAGACACACGAACGGTTGTCGGAGCCTTTCGTCGCGGTGACCGTCACTGTGTCTCCAGTACTTGTGCCGGAGACATGCAGTGTGGGGGTGTTGTCATTGGTGACGTTGTCGTCAGATTTGTCACCTGAATCTGAAGAAGTCGCCAGATCAGGCGTCGACGGTGCTGAAATGACGACCGGCGCGAGGACCCGAATTGAATTCGACGTCGCAGTGGTGGCACCAATGATGTTCGTGTGGGTTTCGACCGCGCGGTAGTAGCCCGGGGCTGCCACGGTGAGTGCGTTGGTGTTCGCACCAGACACATTGGTGTATGTGACTCCATCATTTGACACCTGCCACGACCATGACGGTGCTCCTGTACCTGACCACATACCGGCTGTTGCGGAGAGAACTGCTCCGACTGTCGTCGCTCCCGAGATTGTCGGTGCAGCGGCATTCGATGGAATGACGATGCCGGGCGTACGGCCACTTCCGGCTGACGTTGCTCCGTTGGTGAGAAGTGCGATGTAACTCGAGCCACCGCCACCGCCACCGTTGTCACCGGCTCCGCCTCCGCCGTACCATCCGCCGCCACAGTTCCTGCGTATCCACCTGCGTATTTGATTCCTGCGACACCTGGTTCGGTCGGGTGTGTCGCGCCGCCGGACACTTGTGTGCCACCTTGTCCACCTGACCCAGATCCCGAGGCACCGATAAGTCCACCGCCTGCACCACCGCTAGACGTATAGCCACCGCCACCGCCTCCACCAGCGGTCAACAAGTCATCAGTGTCACTCGCGAGACGAACCGCGCTTCGTCCACCACCGGAGCCGAACGAAGATCCATACGTTGTCGTTCCTTGACCTGATGCTCCACCACCGAAGCTCGCATTTCGTCTTTCCTCGGCGTTGGTGCTGACGGCAACATCTGCGGGGCTCTGCCTAACTCCACCTTGACCGACAATGATCGTGAACACTTGACCTGCAGTTACACCGTATGTTCCCGTGGCGTATCCACCACCGCCACCTGATGCTGATGTGGAACTACGTCCGCCGCCGCCACCAGCACCGATGGCGTAAAACACAACAGAAGTGATGCCTGTCGGAACCGTCCATGATTGAATGACGCCCGTGAAGTTGAACGTCTCGAATTGCGAGTTGTACTCAATGACAACGCAACCATGACCACCTTGAGAGAGTGCATCGGATGAAACTTGACCGCCGAAGCCCACACCACTCGTACATGTAGGTGATGTCGCCGGTGCTGCACCCACGCGCGAAAAGTTTCCATCTAGACCTGTTGATGTCACCAAGAAAGTCACGATGAGAAGCCGAACAAAGCCACGTGATTTTTTAATCCGAGCTTTCTTGCGGAGCACGATTACAAAGTAGGTCTTTGACGAAGGTTAAAATTTTTCCGGCTCGACGTTCGACTGCTCCAAACGCGCGTGGCTGAAGGCTATTGCGGGTGCGTCACTTCCATGTGGGGTAGTCGTCAAACATCAACGTCAGATACGACCTAAGTCGCACGACGTAACGATGGGAGTTGACGATGACTGAATCAGTCTGGCCGAATGGATGCAAGAACCGCCTGAGTCGAAATGGCGTTCCAGGCATCTAGGTCAACGTGGCCGTCAGTCATCTCCGCAAAAAATCTGCCAGTGAGTTGTCCGTGCAGCCAGAAGGCCAGTGCGGTTGGATCGACGTCGAGTTTTACCCAGCCATTTGACTGGCCCGTTCGGATATTGTCGGCAACAGTTGTTAGGAATTTGACGTTGATGTCATTGATCGCAGACCGAAGTTCGGTATTGGTCTGGGCAGCCCCCAATACGGCGACACGAATCGAACGTGCCCGTACCCTCTCGGGTGCAAAACTCCACTCGAGAGTCATCCTGAAAGACCTCTCGTAGTCCTCGCGACTTTGAACCATTCGCATCACGGCTTCGGGTGAAGGATCCATCAGAAGGTTTCGTTCGTACCACACGATGTACGCCGCCGTAACCAGCTCTGCACGATTCTCGAAGTGGTGATAGACCGCTGGCTCGGACACCCCGAGTGCAGATGCGACCAACGCCACTCGAACTGATGCCTCACCGCCGACTTCTATCATCTCGATCGCTGCGTCGATCATTCGAGACCGCGTTGGTGATAGCCCCGACATATGCATGAGAATAGTTTTCACCCAGCAAGGCAAGGGTCGCTGGGGGCTTCGGTTCCCCTGATTTCGATGGTCTTCGTTATACGAGTCGCGTCGGCCGGTTGATCCAAGGTGTATCTACCTTAATTTCAATAAGGTAGATGCTACGGTGCACCGCGGTGGAGCGGTTTGTCGCCAGCATTCTGGACGCGCAGGGAACTCGCCATGTCGACATTCGGGTTCGGACCAAATCTCCTAAATCATCGGCTCTATCCACACTGAAGGTACGAGCACGAGTTCGCACCCAGAGCCGTCAGTCGACCACTGTTACGTTGCAACTTCGGGCAGCCACCATGGCAAGTTGCCCACCGGGGACTGTCCAGACCGGCGTATCCCACTCACTGCATGAATTGTCGTTTGAGGTGCAACCCAATTTGTCGTGGTCCACGGCAACGATTCATGTCAATCGGGCCCATGGAGAGCGCCGAATTCTTACCCACGCTTTCGTTGCAGGTCGGTCAATGTCGTCCTCGACGCCTGCCAGAACCACACACTTGGCCTTGTCGACCATCTTCACCAGCGTCCTTTTGGTGATCGGTTCATTTATCGTCGCCTCTGAAAGTTCGAAACAGCACGGCAATGCTGCTTTAGCAGCCGAACCACTTCAGTCATCTGAATTGATAACGGATACATCACCGCTTGCGACTCGCGTCGAACCACCTGTCCCACTAGAGGCTATGACAGTGGCATCACCCAACGGTGTGCTGCAGCCCATGACCGACACAACCGAGTCTCTTCTTTTGGCTGGGATTCCGGACGACGGCAGACCATATTTAGTCATCCCACGGTTGCACTTACGTATGCGCATTCTGAATGGCGTATCTGATCCAGAACTTGGTAGGGGCGTGGGGTGGTACAGAACCACTGCTGCGCTCGGGGACAAAGGAAATCTTGGTCTTGCGGGACACCGCACAACTAAGCCGGCCCCTTTCTACTTTCTCGATCGCATGCAAGTCGCCGACTCAATCTTTGTCGTGCACGAAGACGACATCAACCGTTACGAGGTAATTCCAAATGGAGAGGGCGCACCGACTTTCAATGTGTCACCGAGCGATGTCTCCGTCATTGGTTACATCGGATTCGACTCAATAACACTGACCACCTGTACACCAATCGGCACAACGAATGAGCGGCTCATTGTCCGCGGACGTCTTCGTGCCACGAAACCATTCCTCAGAGGAGTATCCAATGGCTAATGAAATTGATCTCACATCAAACGACACTGGGGAGATAGCCCGCGAGGTCATCGTCTCGAAGATGTCGAACCAACAGAGGGCCCTAGTGTTGCCCGACCTGAAGCCCCGTCGAGGAAGATACAAAGCAAGTGATGTCGAACAGGCATTCCGCGATGTTGCGCAGCAAATGGATGACTTCCAGACCCTGGTCACTCAAGAGGTTCTTCAGTTGCTGACGATCCTGATTACTGAGGTGTATCGCGACACCCAACGGATGCGTGACACTGCAGCGTTCGAGACGGAGGACCTTCGGAACTCGACTGCGGCCGACATTGATGCTGCCCGCGCCGAACTCGCTGAGGAGCGGGCAGCATTCGACAAAGAGGTAGAGGAGATCAGGTCAAAGTCGGTTAACGATGCGACAGAAACTCTACTAATGGCTCAGATCGAAGCTGAACGGATAATCGACGATGCAAAGGCACAAGCCGGTGAGCTGTACGTCAAGTTCGAGAAGTTGCGCCAACTAGCTGCAGAAGTAACAAGCGTTGTCAACGACAACCCCTGATTACTTCGTGTAAGCCAAGCTCCGCTTCATTTTCGGCACCATCCCAAAGTCCAGCGAGTTATCAACTTCACCAATCGCAAGCTGACGGGAGACAGCCATATTCGTGGATGAATTTCTCTCTCTACCAGGCAGGTCAGGAATGGTCGAGCGGTAACCAGGTGGATACGTGACACGCACCATGTACTTGCCTGCCGGCAAGTTCGTGAAGCGGTACTTCCCATATTTGTTGGTGACCAACGATGCCACTGGATCCCCAGATAGATCCCTGGCTGGTTTGCCTCCAGCCGTGAATAGCGACACCCTTACGCCAGCGATGCCGTAATCTGCTGGGCCCTGGTACCCGTCACCGTTCAGGTCACGCCAAACCAAATCACCGACAGAAACCGACGGAACGTTTGGCGGGATGATGGTTGGGATGAGTTCTGCAGTCGTCAACCCGGGTCCGTAACTGCCCGACCAGTTGTTCGCAATCTGGTAAGTCACGGGTTCTGTCACCTGGCCGACGAACCCCTTGCGGTGTACGAATGTGACCACACCGGTCTTGGTATCAACCGTGTACTTACCGTCTGCGGTTGTCAAACTCGTTAAAGTGCACGCTTCTGGTTTAGGAGAAACCGCACTGCTCGTAGCCATCTTCTGGGTTCCGCAGAACCGGATGCTTGATGGAACCAACGAGACAGGCCGAAGCGAAGTACTAGAAGTTGTGACTGCATCGGTTGTTGCCGAGTCATTCAGCCACGGCTGCAGTTTCACAACACGACCCTGCATCGCACTTCCGGTGTCCAGCAAAGCCTGGGGAATCGGAGGTGGCACCACAGTCGGTGTCAGCGTCGCAGACACTATCTGGCCGAGAACGTCAGCTACTTGGTACCGGACTGGCGTAGCTACGGTTCCAATGAAAGTCGGGAGAGGGTCAAATGTGACTGTCCCGTTTGTGCCCAATGTGTATGTGCCCTCACCCGACACTGTCACCGACATCTTGTCACAATTGTTTGGTGTCTGCACTGGCGACACACTGCACAGGCGAATTGTTGATGCATCAGCCGGGACAGAAGCGAGGAATGTGTCGTTGGCGAGCGGTGTCAAGGTTTGGTTGACATCCCATTCATCCCTTGATGTGTCATCAGTGGCCGAAGGCGGCAATGGAATGATGGGAGTGAGAGTGCTTGAGGCAGTCTGACCAAGCACATCGGTGACGCGGTACGTCACAGCAGACTTTGTTCCTGCTGTCGCAGTGGAGAGCGCCGTGTAGGAGACAATGTTGGTTGTCTGATTCAACGAAAAAGTTCCCTCGCCCGGAATGGTGACGGACGTGCCGCATGTCGATGTCGCAGGATCCACGATGCATGTAGCCCCGGCGCCTGACGTCACTAACCCCGTCCCGGTCGCGAGACCAGAAGTACCTGTAATCGTGGTGAAGGTTGCAGTTCCACCAGGTACCACGAGCTTGGTGTCGGGTGTGGCTGTTGGGGCAGCCGGTGCGGACACCGTTGGGGTGATGGTCGCGTGGACGGTTCTGTCAAGAGTGTCAGCCACCTGGTACGTCACCGGAGTTGTGACGGTGCCTGTGAATGTTGGTTCGGGATCGAATGTGACAGTTCCGTTCGTATTTACTGTGTAGGTGCCTTCACCGGGCACGGTTACTGATGTCTTGTCACAGCTGTTTGGTGTTTGTAGCGGTGACTGGCCACACAATTTCACCGTCGATGCCACCAGCGGTGAACTCACAGTTCCTGCACTGTCGTTAGAGAGAATCGAGATGACTTGATTTGTGTCGAACGGCCCTGACGAAAGGTCGTCTACTGCGGTCGGTGGTGGAGGGACTATAGGAGTCAACGTGCTTGTTGCGGTCTGGCCGACCACGTCGGTCACTCGGTATGTGATTGGGGTCTTCGTACCCGATGTGATTGATCCTGATGCGGCAAACGTGACGACACCTGTTGACTGGTTCAACGTCCAGGTTCCCTCGCCCGGAATGGTGACGGACGTGCCGCATGTCGATGTCGCGGGATCCACGATGCATGTAGCCCCGGCGCCTGAGGTCACTAACCCCGTCCCGGTCGCAAGACCGGAAGAACCCGTGACTGTGGTGAACGTAGCCGTATCACCAGCAAGCACCAGTTGGGTTTGTGGAGTAGCAGCAATGGACGGAGGGTTGACCGTCGGTGTAACTGTTGCGCTGTCGATTCGGTTAAGAGTGTCAGCCACCTGGTACGTCACCGGAGTTGTGACGGTTCCCCTGAATGTTGGTTCCGGATCGAATGTGACGGATCCGTCTGTGTTCACTGTGTAGGTGCCTTCACTGGGCACGGTTACTGAAGTCTTGTCACAGCTGTTTGGTATTTGTAGCGGTGAAAGGCCACACAATTTCACCGTCGATGCCACCAGCGGAAAATCAGTTGCTCCAGCAGTGTCGTTGGAAAGGATGGTGAGTGTCTGGTTCGTGTCATGTGGACCTGTTGACACATCGTCATTTGCCACTGGTAGCGGAGGAGCTCCCACCGTCGGCGTGATTGTTGCGCTGTCGATTTGGCCCAAGGTGTCTGCTACTTGATACGTCACCGGAGTTGTGACGGTTCCCCTGAATGTTGGTTCCGGATCGAATGTGACGGATCCGTCTGTGTTCACTGTGTAGGTGCCTTCACCGGGCACGGTTACTGATGTCTTGTCACAGCTGTTTGGTGTTTGTAGCGGTGAAAGGCCACACAACTTCACCGTCGACGCCACCAGCGGTGCTGATGGTGCACCGGCTGTGTCATTTGAGAGGATGGTGATTATCTGATTCGAATCCCAGTTACCTGATGACGTGTCGTTCGTGGCAATTGGTGCCGGTGGAACCACTGGTGTCAGGGTGCTTGTTGCGGTCTGCCCGACCACGTCGGTCACCTGGTATGTGATTGGGGTCTTCGTACCCGACGTGATTGATCCTGATGCGGCAAACGTGACGACACCTGTTGACTGATTCAACGTCCAGGTGCCCTCGCTTGCAATGGTCACCGATGTACCGCATGTCGATGTTGCGGGATCCACGATGCATGTAGCCCCGGCGCCTGAGGTCACTAACCCCGTCCCGGTCGCGAGACCGGAAGAACCCGTGATGGTTGTGAATGTAATTGTCCCACCTGGTAGTACAGCCTGCGTCTCGGGTGTCGCAGCCGGCGCAGTTGGGGGTGCAACAGTTGGCGTGATTGTTGCGGAGACGACTCTGTTGAGAGTATCTGCAACTTGGTAGGTCACCGGAGTTGTGACGGTGCCGTCGAATGTTGACTCTGGGTCGAATGTGACGGATCCGTCTGTGTTCACTGTGTAGGTGCCTTCACCGGTCACTGTTACTGATGTCTTGTCACAGCTGTTTGGTGTTTGCAGTGGCGACAGGCCACACAGTTTCACCGTCGATGCCACGAGTGGTGCCGACGGTGCACCCGGGGTGTCGTTCGACAGAATTGTGATTGTTTGATTCGTGTCCCAGGCGTTGGAGGATGTGTTCGACGTTGCAGAAGGCAGGGGTGGATCTCCCACCGTCGGTGTGATTGTTGCGCTGTCGATTTGGCCCAAGGTGTCAGCCACCTGGTAGGTCACCGGAGTTGTGACGGTGCCGGTGAATGTTGACTCTGGGTCGAATGTGACGGATCCGTCTGTGTTCACTGTGTAG
>Ga0255064_1000242_pt1 | contig 10930 bp, 14 predicted proteins | sample Colum_Cont_RepB__2_FD_188463 | JGI IMG/M metagenome (GOLD analysis project Ga0255064, IMG submission 188463) | Freshwater microbial communities from Columbia River, Oregon, United States - Colum_Cont_RepB_0h | ecosystem: Environmental > Aquatic > Freshwater > River | place: USA: Oregon...
TGTGATCATCCATCCACTCGTATTGCTTGCCGCTGTGATGAAGGCTTGCAGGGCCTATCACGTAGCTTCCATGGCCCTTGAGTTCGACACCCTTGGCCTTGAGCGCATTGCCGCTTGGAAACGCCTCGTGGGGCGCTTTGAAATAGTAATGGAACCCGTTACCGCCCGTGTGAACAGTCCACGTTTCCGGCAGCTCTCCATGAACTTCTATCAAAGCATTGAGTGTCTCGACGCCGTTATTGCGTGGGTCAACATCCAGTACGATGCACTGCGTTCCGCATGGGACGCCGACGTTGTGGCGTTCTGGAAAAGGATGCGGCCAATGCCTTGCGCTTTCCTGCCAAGCGCGTTCGACAGGATGTTTTCCTGGGCTTGCGCACGATGGATTCTTGCAATTGCATCCAAACCTGTTCATGCCGTAAACAGGAAAGAACTTCCATTTCAGTTCATGCAGTTTTCTTAGTTCTTCTTGTTTTAGGAGCATTTTTCTTCCGTTCTTCAAGCGAATCAAAGATGGGTTGTGGGTTTATCCCGCGCGATTCAAGAAAACTCCAAAGGTCAACATGTATGAAATCGCCAATCTGAATGAAGTTTATCTTTCCCTGCAAACACCAATTTCTGACAGTCGCGCGAGAGACTGCAAGAAAATGTGCAGCCTCGGTGACGCTTACGAGCCTCATTTCTAAAAACCTCCATGATTTTCATTGGGTAGCGATTTGATTATTTGCTTGTTGACTTAGCTTTTTTCCACATGGTAGTCAAATTGGTCATCCCCGAAGGAGAGAATCATGGAAATCATAAAAGGTAGGCAGCAACGTGCTTGGAAAGGTCTTATTTACGGCGTTCCAGGCATCGGTAAGAGTTCTTGGTGTGCGCTCGCACCCAATCCCGTGTTCATGGACGTTGAAGACGGCATCGCTCGTATCGACGCCGACAAGACACCACACCTGAAGAACTATAGCGAGTTCCTCGATGCGCTGAGATGGGCCTATGACTCAACCTATGACACGGTTGTGGTCGATACGATTGACTACCTTGAGAACCTCATTCACGGCCACCTCTGCCAAACGAATGGCTGGAAAAACATCGAACAACCCGGCTTCGGCAAAGGTTATGCCATCGCCCAAGAGGAATGGTTCAAGCTCATGGCCATTTTCGATAATTTCATCGCAAAGGGTAAGAATGTCCTTCTGGTAGGCCACGACCAGATCAAGTCTTATGTTTCGCCCGATCAGGATGCATACGACCGTTATATGATCAAGCTCAACCAAAAGAGTGCTTCTGCCATCGTCGCCAAAATGGACTTTGTTTTCTTCGCTCAGTTTGAGACAATGCTCAGAGAAGACAAAAACAAGGATGATCGCTATCGCGCCGTTGGTACGGGCAAGCGTGTCCTTCGCACCTCGGAAACCCCCGCGTGGATAGCTAAAAACCGCTTCGGCCTCCAACCAACAATCCAAATGGATGAAAAAGCATTCACCATTCTCAAGTAAGGAGAGATCCCATGACTTTCGTTTTTCGCCGTGAACAAGCAGACAACTACGCCGATGCTCTCGATTGTCTTCCTGCGGGCAAATACCGCGTGATGATCACAACCGTTGAAACCAAAGAAACACGCTCAGGAACAGGCCGCTATATGCGCCTCAAGATGCAGGTTCTCGATGGCCAGTACGCAAACTGGTCCACGACCGACATGATCAACATCGAGAACGACAACAAGAAGGCTGAGGAGATTGGTTGGCAACAACTCAAGAAACTCGTCAAGGCAATCTGGGGTGAGTTTCCAGAAGAATTTACTGCACAAGACTTGGAGAACCAGATTCTCGTCGTGACCACGAAAGTCGAAGAATACAACGGCTCACTCTCGAGCAAGGTCAAAGGCTATGTTTCTGCTGATGCGCCACCTGCTCCAGCGGCCCCTGCGGTTGAAGAAGACGACGTGCCAGAGATGCCACCGGCGAGAACAAAGACAACACAACAGGCCGCACCTGCACGTGTTTCGCCACGTCCGGCAGCCTCCAGGTCCAATGTTCCATTCTGAGGTGATTCATGGAAAGACTGTTCAAGCGAGATCCTGATGCTCCTTTTGTCGCTTCGCAAAGTGCGCTTGGAACACTGATGAGCTGCGAACAAAAGTTCGTTCACCGTTACGTTCTCAATACCGAGCGCGATGCCAATTGGGTGCGTCCGACGTATTTCTCGTTTGGGTCAGCTTTCCATGAAATCCTTTATTTCGGCAAATACAACCGCCTCAACGTGAACGACGATTTGATCAAAAGCCACGTTGAGGTCAACGGTCTGAATTGGGATACCGACGGAGCAAAGCTCAAGGTCATGCTTGAGACTTACTTCGTCGATAACCCAAGGAAAGAAACTTACGTCGCCGGTGAAGTTGAGATCATCACCCAGGATTTCGTCATGTACGCTGATGCCATCTTCAAGGATGAGCATGAGAATTGGTACATTGCCGACATGAAGACCGTTGGCATTGGCCTTGACGAAATGATCAAGTTCAAGCTGCGCAATGATCCGCAAATGTGCCTTTATGCCAAACATGCAGATTTGTTCGCTGAAAAGCTCGGACTTGATCCGGCCAAATTCATTGGCATGAGTTACCGTGAACTTGAAAAGCCAAGGCAGAGAATCAAGAAGGGCGAAACGCACGATGATTTCGCAAGCCGGATTGGCAGTACCGTTTACCGTGAAACATTTCTGACTCCTGATATGCTCAACATTGAACAGACAATGTTCAATATGCAGTCACAGCTTGTTCGGGCCAGATCACTCAAGTCCGAAAAGCCGATGCAAAACACCAACAATTGCAAGCGGAATGGTCTTGTTTGCGAGTTCTGGTCACAATGCTATGGAGCGGAGTATGGCGCAGATAACACTTGAGCAGATTGCCTTTCTTTACCTTGCCATCGGTGTTGCAATTTGGATCTTTGCTGCGCTCAAAAGTTACGATGAACTTGACGTGACTGGCATGGTTTTGGGTCTGTTTCTTTGTGTTTTGTTCTGGCCATTTATTTTTCTTACAGCCCTTATAAAAATAACTTTTAGCAGATGATATCATTACGGAATTATCAGGAAGCTGCCATAGATGCGGCTCGTCAAGCCTTGGCAAGTGGGAAAAAACGGGTCCTTATCATCGCCCCAACCGGCTCTGGTAAATCCATCCTGAGCGGTAAAATCGCCGCTCTGGCCGCACCCAAGAGCCGCGTCTTGGTTCTTTGCTCGCAGTCTCACCTTATCAAGCAAAACCTCGAAAAGTTCATGTTGTTCACCGACATCAAAGCGGGCGTCTATTGTGCTGGCCTGAACCGCAAAGACACAACCGAACAAGTCATCTTCGCCTCAAGGGATTCGCTTGGCAGAAAGCCTAATATTTGCGGTGAGTTTGGCCTGATCATTCAGGATGAAGCTCATCAATTGGATACCGCTGAAGGAACAACATACAAACGCATTATGGACACGTACCCAGACGCCTTGGTGGTCGGCATGACGGGAACCCCGTGGCGTTTGTCAGGGGGTCGGATTTGGGGGAAGGGCAAATTTTATGAAGAGATTTGTTACAACATTGGAATGGAAGTCTTACGGAAGGAGGGCTTTCTTGTTCCATACGCATTCCCTTCCGTCAACACAAAGATAGATACCGATGGGATTAAAACGTCCAAAGGAGACTTTCACATTGGACAACTGGAAGAAAGATCAAGCAATAAGGCAATCATTTCTGGTGCGGTCAAAGAGTGGCTCCAATACGAGCCAACAAAGAAATGCACGATGTTCTTTTGCGTCACACGCAATCATGCTCAAAAGGTTTGCGACGAGCTTTACAACTACCTGCGCGAAGATCAGGTCGTTTATGTTGATGGCGAAACGCCTCACCGTGAAGAGATATTTGAGAAAATAAGAGCAGGCGGATACAAGGCGGTCGTTTCCATCGGGACGCTGACAACCGGGTTTGATGCACCCATCGTCGATTGCATCGTAATGCTCAGGGCGACTAAGAGCACTTCTCTTTTTGTGCAGATATGTGGACGTGGGCTAAGGCCATACCAAGACAAAGAGAATCTGCTCATTTTGGATTTTGCTCAAAACTTCACCCGATTTGGAACGCTCGAGAATCCCATGGTTACAAACATGGGCCTCAAACAAAAAACCGATGAAACTGAAGGTTCTGACCAGAAAAAGAACTGCGAGTCATGCGCGGCTGAGATCAGTTTCTTTGCCCGTGAATGTGGCTTTTGTGGTGAGATATTCAAACTCAATCATTCACGGTCAGCGCATAGAATCGGAGACAAGGCACAACTTTACCGGATGAAAGTTCTCTCAGTCTGGATCGACCCTCATGTGAAGCGCGACACAAGCGAACGCGGCTTCAAGGTCACCTGGCGTCTTCTCAAGGACGGGAAGCTGAGACAACTTCACGAGTTCTTTATGATCCATCGTGGGCAGCGAATCAAACTCGCTTACGAGCAAAGACGGGCGCAGATAAACGCTGAGCCGCTTTTTGTCACCGCCACCATTGATGGAATCTTTATTCAGCCAGTCGAGGTCGAGACTGCCAAAGTCGTTATCTAAAATTGGACGGCTGCCCCTCTTGAGCATATTCAAAACCTTCTGTTTTACCGCCAAACCAATATCACCCAAAAACCGTCTAGGAGAGAATAGTGGTAAGGGGATTGGTGATATATTGATACACAAAGCCGGAGGATGAAACAATGGCCACCTGTCCAACGTGTCAGCAAGAGATACAGATAAAGGTTCTCGCTGGGAAAACTGTCGCCATTGACGTTGGTCATGGATGGGCCTCTGGCGCTGCGTTTGATGTTGGTGCGACCGGAAACAACGTCAACGAACAATCTCTCAATGCCGAGGTCGCAAGGCTTGTGAGGATTGACCTTGAAAACAAGGGCGCAAAGGTTCACGTGTTCGATTACACATCAGAGTCGTCCCCGAGATTGTTTCTTCGGCAAAAGGGCAAACGCGCTGGAGATGTGAAGGCCGATGTTTTTGTCAGTATCCACCACAATGCCTTTGATGGCTCCGTCAACGGCACCGAAACGCTTGTGGACGATGACGCCACCCAAGAAGACATGAGGCTTGCCAAGACAATCCAGAACGCTCTTTTGAAGGAACTTGGATATGCCAACCGAGGGGTGAAGCGACAACCGCTTGGCGTCCTCAAAGGATGTCCAGTCAGTATTCCGGCTTGTCTCACGGAAGGCTTCTTTATCGACTGGAGACACTTTCAAGGCAAGATCCCATCCATTGCGACGGTGAGTTATGCCAATGGTGTTGCGAGAGGAATAGAGCAGTTTCTCACTGAACGATGATGTCGAGATATACTTGCTGTTGTCCTGGGATGAAAGCAATTAAAACTCTCTTTCCACGCTGATTGAGCGTGACCGAAAGCCTCATGCAAGGCTCGCCAAAACCCATATACCCCAGACGATGATTGTCAGCGTATAAATTGACATCATAAGTGTTCGGTATGTTGCAAAGCTCGACCCAAAATGGCGTTCCGGATTTAACATGGCTTGGCCCCCTCAACTCAGGCAAAGGCTTTGGAGTTGGTGTTGGGATTGGTGTTGGCTTTGGTGTTGCCGTTATGGTGGGAGATGGGGCCGGAGGTGACATCGGCTTGTCACAGCTATCGAGTAGAGTGACAACACCCCCGGCGAGCGTAGACAAAGCTAACGCCCATGTCTTTATGTTAGCCGGAAGGAATCTCGACGCAAAGCCAAGAATCCATCCAGACCATTTCAATGCTCTCTTGATTTTGTCACTTTTGAAGTTCGGCATACAGAACACCGACAAGCGCGATGGCTTCAGCCGCGTCAACATCCTTGATTTCAGCAGGGACATCCTGGATGCCAGCAAAGCCATCGAGAATGGCCTTGCGGAAGTCTTCATCAGCCAACGCTTTGGCAACGGCAACGGCATCAGACAAGTCCACTCCATCTCCAAGTTGTTTTGCAGCGAGCTTGCCGAGCTTCACAAGTGCAACAAGCAATTCTTTGGTTTCTTTTACTTCTGTCATTTCTTGTCCTCCAGTCTTTTAATACGTTGCTCTATATTTTCGAGTTTCTCTGCATAATTCAAGTTGGCATCTGCCAATCGTTTGATTTCATACTTGAGTTCGAGGAACTGCATGGAGAGCATGGCGGTCTCTTTGCCGATATCTCTCAGATAGCTTACCGCAAGACTGGCAACACCAATAGCGACCGCTCGAATGATCCATTCCATCCAGGTTTCAGCGCGATTGTTGTTTTCCATAAAAAAGCCTCCCAAAGTCAGTTTTTATAGAAAGTTGATCCAAGCAAGGTAAGCGTTGTGCCAACGAACCGATACAAATGGACTTTGGAAGGTTCGCCTGACGTATCATATATTACCGAATCCGCCAACGTCGGTTATTAGATTGACACTTATTTCAGCTTTGCGTGTTATTCTGACACGGGGCTAAACAAACCATGAAATTAGCGATCATCTGTCCAGATATTCATGTTCCGTTTCACGACGTGAAGGCAACAGACTTGCTCATCAAGGTCTGTAAGGCCCTTCGGCCAGACCATTTTATCTGCCTCGGTGACGCTTTGGACTTTTATCAACTTTCTCGTTTTGACAAAGACCCGTCCAGAAAGACCACTGCCTTTGATGACATCGAGGAGTTCAAAAAACTTTTTGCCAGAATCAACGGTGCGCTTGGAGATAAGTGCAAAAAGGTGTTCATGGAAGGCAACCATGAGATGCGCTTCCAGAAGTGGGTTTGGGCCAACGGTGGTGACCTTGGAAAACTCATTCCATCCTTGCGCGAAGCGACAATGCTCGAAGCCATTGGATGGGAATACTATGCATACGGCAAGATTTATCGCCTTGGCGATATACTCTATATGCATGGCGACCGCTGTGGGATGAACGTGTCCATGAATATGCTGCGCAAATATGGCGCATCAGTCGTTCACGGTCATGATCACGGAGCGGCTGTTCGTTGGTTTGCCAATGCCAAGGATAGAATGTTCGCCATGAACTGCGGGCACCTCTCGGATATGAGTCAGCAGGAGTATCTTTATGGCGGGGTCGCCGATTGGACTATGGGCTTTGGCATGATTGAATACACGGACGATTACCGCGAATCATGGCCAACCTTTATCCCCATCTCCCCGCTCAAGGAAGCGGTGATCTGGGGGGAGACTTTCAAATGCTGACCCTGACCAAAAAAGAAAAAGACCAGATTCTAAGTGGCCCTTGGATTACCTATGAGGTCGAATATCATCTTGGCAAAAGAATAAAGAAGCAAAAGATTCAAGGAAAGGCGTGTTTCAGGTATAGTATGACCGAAATGGATACGACTTTCGTTATCCTTGATGAGAATTGCAACGTACTCTTTGAAGTAAATGGCGATTTGTTTATTACCTGCCGCGTTGTGGCGGCAAAACGAAAACCCGTAGTTTTGAAGGTAGTACCCCATGAAGAAGTGGATTGAAGAACAAGAAGAAAAAGACTTGCAGATTATGTGCAATACGCTCAAGTATCTGGTTGATTCGGATCAAACTCCTCCTCATACAAGACAACATGCGATCATCTTTCTCAACGAGATTGAGGATAAACTTTGGAGTGATGTTTGCCGGAATACTCCAGCGAATTTAGATCAACTCCAAAAAGAGCTGCCATAAACAGATACTCCCATCCTTGGGACCATCTGTACGCCTGCTCTGCTGTGTCTCGCTGTATGGACCAATCGTCCTTTCTTTCCGGCTCTGTCGGCCATGTCTCCAGTGCCAACTGAGCGCACTCATCGTCAGCGCCAAAGACCACATAACAGAACCATGGGTTTTCCTGTTGTCTCAGATAGGCGTTGTATGCTGCCATGTAAGTCAGGTCGGTTTCTGTATCCGTGAGATATGCGATGTGGGCTGCGTTGACGACAAGATTGAGTTGGTAACCTGTTGGCACTGCTATGCTCTGACTTAAAAGCACCTTGCCCAAAAGAAGCCCATTGAAGACCATGGTGAGGTCGCGTGTGTATCCAAGGTGTTTGTGCGTTGCCCCTATCAAAGCCCACACCACGGGCGTCAAATCGCATCTTCCGTCAGTGTCATCGGTACAAACAACGCCGTGTTTCTTGATGAAGCGTTTTACATCTAACCATTTTCGCTCGCCGCTTGATTGGGCGACCATGAACCCGAGGAACTGATCTCGAGACGCGGTGTTTGAGGTGTCTCGTCTCCCAGGGGCGCGGAGTATTTGCCCATCTTCACGGACAGACCGTGAAACAGCATTGCAAGCCGGAGCAAAGCTGACTGAACACAAAAAGCCAAGTGTCGTAGCAAGGCCATCACCATCGTTGCAATTTTCTGATGAAGGATAATCATCGCACCAAGTAACCCAGCGAGCGGTTTCGGCAGCTTTAAGAGTAATTTCATTTTTAGTGTTTTGGCTGAGTTTTCCCCTGCGTTCAATCGCATGACCGCACGAGACAAGAAGGATTGTTGATAGGATAAGAAATCGCATTTCTCTTTCTCCATATCAACGAATGTAAACCTGTATCCCTTGCAAGTGCCACCCCTCTTAATTGACGCCATGATATTTCCGGGGTCACACTTCATCTTTCTTGCGGCATCCTCAATGCTCTCAAAGTATATCGTTCTTCCTTCGATGACCGTCTTTATTGGTATGGATTGTCTTTTCCTTGAAGCGAGATAGTTTGCAGGCCAAGGCTTTGTGGCGAATCTCTCTTTTGTTGACTTGGATATCTTTGCCTTTGTTTCCTCTGATAGTTTCCTGCCCTTTTGGTTTCTTGAAAAGTTCTCACGCGCTTCTTGTGAATACTTTCCGCCTTTTCCGCCGTACCGGAGATTGTATCCGTAATCTTTTTCACAAGTCCTAAACTCTTGAATGTACCTCACCTCAAGGTCATTCAAGTCTTGCTGATTGGCTCCGTATGCGATGATATCCCAATTGAAGTTATCCTCGCCGTACTTTATCAGCGCATTCCTCAAAGCTGTGCATTTACCGCGTTCTCCGCCGTACTTTGCACTTCTCTTGTGCTGATAGATTCTATGATTGAAAGGACGCGTAGTTTGTCCAATGTATTTCTTATTATTGGACTTATTTGTTACGCAGTAAACGACACCATAATGTTTTTGATCTTGTTTTTTCATAGTGCTTTGTGCGGTACAAAATCATATCAATCGGTGTCAAGGGCTAGTCCAAAGTGCTGTTTCTGAGGCTTTGAGTTTGATTGCTTGCAAGGTGTCTGGAGAGAGAGAAGGATCTCGCGGGTCTTGGAACCCGCAAGAGGAGAGAAAGAGGCAAGCAAGGATAAATCGCATGTTGCCTCCTAGAGGTTAGTTAAGGCGAATGGCGGAAATATATGATTTTACAGAATCACATGTTGTGGTACTTTTTGTGACCCATGCCGACAGTTGTCCTGTCGTAGATGTTACCGCTGATACCCACGAACCATTATAATATCTATATAGTGTAGAACCATCATATCTAACCAAAATATTCGGCGATCGTGTTGTTAGACGATATGCGCTAACACCTTGCACCCAACCGTCGTTATAATCTCCTTCTCTCCAACCGCCATTATTTTGTGGAGATACATACACAAAGAGATCACCGCTTGTGGCGTTAATTACAGTTGCATTTACAGACACCAACCAAACTCCTGGTGTTAAAGTTGCGGTTGCACCTATTGCTGCGACTGAGTTTGCTGGGCATGAAATAGACGATATAGCATCTTTAGGTTCAGCTAAATACCCCGCAGGTATAGCCGCACCTGTTGCACTCGCAAGAACTGGCCCTTGGACGTACAGTGCTGAGTTTGATGGTTGGTCGAGTGGAGTGATGATGATTTTTGGTTTATCAACAATACATTTTTGCTGCGTTGCTGACACCGCAGCGTAGGATGCTGTAAAAGTTCGCGTTGCCGTGTTCGTGTATTTTACAATCTGCGTTGCTGTTGACACATTATCTTTTGAATACTGAACCCCATATTGTATTGATGCCGCTTCTGCTGTGTTTGTGCCGTCTTTCAAATAAAACGTACACCCAGAATCGTTTGTTGCTGCATCGAGATAATGACCCAATTTTGCGGCAGTTAATTCTATCCGATACGTTCCGGGTGGCATATTTTCGACTGTAATCGCAACATCGTTTGCCGTGTTTGTAAATTGCGCTTTACCAAACAACGTTCTATTTGTTGCAAAAGATGCATCGCTTACATTCGTTTCAGCAGTTGAGGTTCGATTAGCTTGCATGGATCCATTCCAACTCGCAGCCGCAAACACATTCTGCCGTTCTGGCGTCACTACAAGTTCCGAGGATGTTGGAAAGCGGTAGACTGAGATTTGCGTTTCATCGGTTGATGTATTTAAGGTGCAGCCTGTTACGTTGTCACTGCTTTTCATTTGTAGCTGAAATGTTTTAGTGCTGGCAGTGTTATATTGAAAACTTGCTGATGTTGAGAACGCTTGAATAACTGGCAAGTTTGTGGGATCTACATAACTACCGATTGCAATATTTGCATCCACCAATCGAATGGAACAGAACTGATAAGTCGCAACTTGGTTTTTTTGAAACGATCCACCACTCCAAACAGCATAATAGTTGCCAGGTCTAGTATCATTCACAATGATAGAAGGCTTTGTTACCGAAACTGTATCTGCTGCAACATTTCCAATCACTGTTGTGCTGCAACTTGAATCTGTTGGACTGTTGTATGTTGAAGATGTCGTCTGCCACAAACAGTTTGTGCCGAAGCGAACACTTCCTATAAACTCAGCCTGCGCCACATTTGCTTGGTTAGTCGCGAGTCCGACGTAGATTCCGCCTATTTCGTTTGTGCCTGTCAGTGATGCAGTAGCTTGCTGTACTCGCAAGGTCGTGGCACTTGAAAGGTCGCCACATGGAAAGTTTATCG
>Ga0255064_1000273_pt1 | contig 10416 bp, 10 predicted proteins | sample Colum_Cont_RepB__2_FD_188463 | JGI IMG/M metagenome (GOLD analysis project Ga0255064, IMG submission 188463) | Freshwater microbial communities from Columbia River, Oregon, United States - Colum_Cont_RepB_0h | ecosystem: Environmental > Aquatic > Freshwater > River | place: USA: Oregon...
TTGATGAACTGCTTGCAGCTAAACCTGCTGAATCGAGCAAAGACATTGCGTTGCGAGTTGCAACTGCCCGCGAACTTGCAATCAGCAGAAACGGCTGCCTTAATTCGGCGCTCTCAGCCGATGCGCTAGAGAAGTGCGCTCCACTATCTCCAGCAGCAGCCTCGTTGTTGCGTCATCACGTAGAGCGTGGCCGACTGTCTGGTCGCGGCTATCACCGCATTCGACGCGTTGCGCGCACCGTTTCTGACTTGCGTGATCAGTCCGAATGCGTAGACGAAGTGCACGTTGCAGTAGCGCTCGCGCTTCGCGTTGGGGTGCAGCCACAGTTCTCCGGAGACAAGGTGGTGCAAGCGTGATGTCTCTGGATGACGAGCGAGTCGTTGCCGCAGTGCTGGCAACTAAACCAACTCTGACAAGTCGCAAGTTGTCACAACTGTTAGCCAACCAAACCCCCAGTGAGGTTGCGCTCACGCTTGGCAGTAATCAACCCACGTTGCAGGAATGCGAGCGCATGGCTCAGCGTCTTGAACTCACGGCAATGTCGGTAACTCATGTGGGTGCACCAGATTTTCCGTGCATGTTGCAACACGATCCAACGCGTAGCCCGGTGTTGTTTTATCGCGGCAACCTTGGCGCACTCGATCAACGTCGCGTAGGAATTGTGGGAACACGTTCTGCAACCGCAGCAGGCAGATACATGGCATCGCATATTTCCTTCGACCTTGCAGAGCAGGGAATAGCAACGGTGTCTGGGCTTGCCAGAGGGATTGATGCGTGGGCACACAAAGGAGTGTCAGTTGCATACTCACGTTCAACCGACCGTTCGCGCTTGGGCATTCCCATTGGCGTTGTGGCATCTGGTCTCGACGTGGTGTATCCAAAAGAAAACATTGAACTGTGGAATTTCATTTCTGAACACGGTTTGTTGCTCAGCGAATCTCCGCCAGGAACGTCACCCGAGCCGTATCGATTCCCTCTGCGCAATCGAGTGCTTGCCGCGTTGTCGGAAGTGGTTGTTGTCGTGGAGTCGCGAGCAACTGGCGGGTCCATGATCACGGTTGAGGAAGCGCAGAAACGCGACATCACCGTGATGGCTGTACCTGGTTCGCCCCGCAACACTTCGTCGGCTGGAACAAATTTGTTATTGCAGCAGGGGTGTGCACCGGTGGTGTCTGTAGACGATGTGCTGGTTGCACTGGGGCTCGACACACGCCGAGTGCACCCTCCGCTGTTCGATGATCGCACTTCGTTATTGCCAGACGACGCAGCACTTGCGTGCGCAATGGCTGGCGACGCGCTCACTCTTGATCAGCTGGTACTGCGCACACGACGCGACGTTGTCGACATTGCATTCGCCTTAGGGCGTATGGAGTCAATGGGTTGGGTGGTGAACAATGGCGGTTGGTGGGAGGTGCTCGGTGCGCAAACACCAGCGGGGTACGGTGGAAATCATGGAAGCAGCTACCGCTTGGGAGATTGACGACTTCGCTACGTCTCTTACTGCCGCTTCTGCAAACACCATTTCTGCATATGTAAGCGACATCTCGCAATTCGCAAATTGGGTAGAGCGCCAGTCCATTGACGACCCCCGCAAGGTCACCAAAGATGTGGTGCGGCAATACATCGGATTTCTCACCACCATGAAAATGGCAAAGCGCAGTGTTGGTCGAAAAGTTGCAGCCCTGCGCAAATATTTTGCGTGGTTGGTGCGCGATCACAAAATAGAAGTTGATCCAACGGCTGGAGTGCGAACACCTACCGACACGGGTCGGCTTCCAAAGGTGCTCACGAATGAGCAGTTGAACGCTCTGTTGCATGCTGCAAATGATGAAGACCCCGACTGGAAGAAAGCTCGCGATACCGCAATTATTGAATTGCTGTACGGAAGTGGGTTACGCGTGAGCGAATTGTGCTCACTCGATGTCGACAGCGTGAATGTGAAACAGCAAGCAGTCATCGTCACCGGTAAGGGCAACAAGCAGCGTCGAGTTCCCGTGAGTGAACCTTCGCTTGTTGCGCTGACGGCATGGTCGTTGCTCCGTTCAGAAGTGTCGGCAGACAAAACCGAGGTGGCGCTATTTGTTAATGGCCGCGGTGGTCGACTTGGCACGCGAGATGTGCGTCGGATCATTGATGCACGTTCGCTTGCGCCAACGCATCCTCACGCATTGCGTCACACGTTCGCGACACATTTGCTCGATAACGGGGCTGACTTGCGGGCAGTCCAGGAATTGTTGGGGCACAGCGACGTGGCAACCACTCAGCGATATACGCATGTGAGTAAAGAACGGCTGAAGTCTGCCTACGGGGTATCTCATCCGAGGGCATAATTACAGGGCATGAATGCACTGCCCGTTCGCCTAACTATTGAGGATGCTTGGCAACAATGGCACGACGGCAAAGACCCCATTGCACGTGAATGGTTAGTCGTTCACTACGCATCACTCATCAAGTTCGTTGCAGGTCGTCTTGCAGCAGGTTTACCGAAACGTGTGGACACTGCAGATTTGGTTTCCGCTGGCGTGTTCGGACTGATGAATGCCATCGATCGGTATGACCCATCGCAAGGCGCAAAATTTGAGACGTATGCAATTCCGCGCATTCGTGGTGCCATTCTCGACAGTCTGCGCGCGCTCGACTGGGTTCCGCGCAGTGTGCGATCCAAGTCGCGTTCGGTGGAGCTAGCAATGTCAGCTCTTGAACATGAACTTGGTCGCTCACCGTCTGAAGAAGAGATTGCCGCAAAGTTAGAAATCTCCGATTCCGATTTTCAAAAATGGTTATCCGACATCGCGGCAGGTTCCGTTGGTCCACTTGATCATGTTGTTGCCGACAACACGGCAACAGCCACACATTCAGATATGCATCGTGCAACCAGCCCAGACGCAGTCGTTGAAGCAGACGAAACGCGCAGAATCATGCGTCAAGAAATGAAGAAGCTTCCAGAAAAAGAGCGCACCGTTCTTGTGTTGTATTACGAAGAGAATCTCACACTCGCCGAAATTGGCGATGTGCTCGGTGTAACCGAGAGCAGAGTGTCACAGATTCATACGAAGGCAGTGCTGCAATTGCGGTCACGACTTCGTGCCGCCGAAATTGATTGAGTTCATTGCAGCGCTGTGCGCGCTTGTGTTGCCAACGCAGTTCGCGGTAACCGATTCGTTTCGCCCACCGACGTGTACGTGGTGTGCGGGTAATCGAGGAATTGAATACGCAACTACGCCAGGTGCTCCTGTGCATTCCTCGGCGAGTGGGGAAGTCACATTCGTTGGGTCGGTGGCCGGCACGCTGTATGTCGTGGTCCGCGCCACGAATGGGGTGCTGGTTACCCATGGCCGTTTAGCAAGCGCTCAGGTGTCTGCGGGAGACCGCGTATCTGCGGGCTTTCGCATTGGAACCTCGAGTGGCGCCCTGTACATCGGGGTCAGGCGACTTGGCGCATATCTGGATCCAACGACCTGCGTGGCTTCAGCAAAAAACCCAAGCGGGCTAAGGCCCCGAGCCGTTTTAGTGCCGATACACTCACACGGGCCGTAAAACCGCGGTGCAGTACAAATCACATACTTGAGTTCCACCCTGTGGTCGTGAAAGCGCCGGGGCTCAGGTTTCCTAACCACAGGAGAGGAGAGAGTCATGGCAATCGTCAGCATGCGCCAAATGCTTGAAGCAGGCGTTCACTTCGGACACCAAACGCACCGTTGGAACCCACGAATGAAGCGATTCATTTTTGGTGAGCGCAACGGTATCTACATCATCGATCTTGAGCAGACGCTCGATCGCGTAGATGCGTCGTACAAGTTTGTTCGCGACATGGTCGCAAACGGCGGAAGCATCTTGTTCATCGGAACTAAGAAGCAAGCACAAGATCCAATCAAGTTCTTCGCTGACAAGTGCGGCATGCCATACATCAACGAGCGTTGGTTGGGTGGAATGCTCACCAACTTCGACACTATTTCGAAGCGTGTTCAGAAGATGCAGGACTACGAGCGCATGCGCGACACCGGTGAATTCGAACTGATGCCAAAGAAGGAAGCACTGCTCATCTCGCGTGAACTTGAGAAGTTGCAGAAGAACCTCTCGGGTATTCGCAACATGGCACGTCGTCCGACGGCAGTGTTCATTATTGACACAGTGAAGGAGAGCATTGCAGTAACCGAAGCAAACAAGCTTGGTATTCCTGTAATCGCAGTGGTCGACACCAACGTGAACCCAGACCTCATCACCTTCCCAATTCCAGGCAACGACGACGCAATTCGTGCAAACGAGTTGATGTCACGCGTGATCTGCGAAGCAGTGATTGAAGGTCGCTTCATTGCTGAAAAGACTTCTGGTCGTTCGTCGGCTCCAGCCGCTGCACCAGCACCTCGCAGTGCAGATGAGCAAGCAGCATTCGAAGCTCAGCAAGATGCCGCTCGCAAGTCGGCAGCAGAAGCACAAGCACAGCGTGATGCACGTGTTGCATCCGCAACCGAAACAAAAGTTGAAGGCTGATCATGTCGTTTACCGCTAAAGACGTTGCTTCACTGCGTGCCACAACAGGTGCGGGAATGATGGATTGCAAGAAAGCACTTGAAGAAAACGGTGGAGACATCGAAGCTTCGAAGCAGTGGTTGCGCGAAAAGGGTCTTGCAGCAAGTGCAAAGCGTGACGATCGCGAAAGCGCTCAGGGCGTTGTGGCTGTAAAAGTCACCGGCAATGTTGCTGCAATCGTGAAACTGAAGTGCGAGACAGACTTTGTTGCCGGAAGTGAGCAGTTCATTGCAGAAGCCGAAGCATTGGCCGATTTGGTTATTGCTAAGGGCGAAGCAGCGGTGAGCGAGCGCAATCAGCAACTTGAAGACCTCAAAATCTTGCTCAAGGAAAAGATTGACCTCGGCGACGTAGTTCGTTTCGAGGCAGCTTCGGGCAACGTTCTCGACTTGTACTCACACATTCAAGGTGGTCGCGGTGTAAACGGCGTCATCGTTGAAATGGCAGGCGCAACGCAAGAACTCGCACACGACATTGCAGTGCATATCGCGTTTGCACGGCCGAAGTACTTGAAGAAAGACGATGTTCCAGCAGACGTCATTGCTGCCGAGCGCGCAACCCTTGAAACAGTTACTCGCAACGAGGGCAAGCCGGAAGCCGCGATTGGCAAAATTGTGGATGGCCGCGTTCAGGGCTTCTTCAAAGACATTTGCTTGCTCGAACAGCCATACGCAAAGGACGACAAGCAGTCCGTTGCTCAGGTCATTGGCAAGTCCACCATCGTGCGTTATTCGCAGGTTGAGATCGGATAGTTGTAGATTTCGTACATGGCTGCACACCCAAAGGCTCGTTGGAATCGAATTGTTCTTAAGCTTTCGGGTGAGGCATTAGCCGAAAAGTCTGGGTTCGGTCTCGACTCTGATGTGTTGCATCAGGTTGCGACCGAACTGTACGAAACCAAACAAGAACTTGGCGTTGACATCGCTGTCGTTGTTGGTGGCGGAAACTTCTGGCGTGGTCTTAAAGGTGCTGGCCAAGGAATGGATCAAGCGCAAGCCGACTACATGGGAATGTTGGCAACAGTCATGAACGGTCTTGCGTTTCAAGATGCACTTGAGCGAGTCGGTCAACAGTCGCGCGTGATGTCCGCTGTTGAAATGCCAAAGGTTGCAGAGCCATACATTCGACGCCGCGCAGAGCGCCACATGGAAAAGGGCCGCATCGTCATTTTGGCGGGCGGAACTGGTAATCCATTCTTTACGACCGATACCGCAGCAGCTTTGCGTGCTGCAGAAATTTCGGCGCAAGTTATTTTGAAGGGCACACACTCTGGTGTGGACGGTGTGTATACAGCTGATCCAAAAATTGATAAGACGGCCACGAAGTATTCGAATATTTCGTATCTCGAAGTCATTAACAAGGGTCTAAAAGTCATGGACAGCACGGCAATTACGTTCTGTCGTGACAACAACTTGCCAATCGTGGTCTTCAACCTATTGCAGCGTGGAAACGTGAAGTCCATACTCCTGGGTGAAGAAATAGGTACGCTGGTCGAGTGATAGAAGAGACTCTGCTGGACGCCATGGACAAAATGGCAAGAGCCTGTGATCATGTCCAGTCCCAGTTCTTAGGTGTCCGAACTGGCCGGGCAAATGCCTCCCTCGTTGAGCGCATTCCCGTGGAGTACTACGGGGCGACCGTTCCTTTGCAGCAATTGGCAACCTTTCAGGTGCCTGAAGCGAGAATGTTGATCATTAAGCCTCACGATCGCGGATCAATAGCCGCAATTGAAAAAGGCATTCAAGCCAGCGATCTTGGGGTTTCCCCAGGAAACGATGGAGTGGTCATTCGTTTGTCGTTTCCCATGCTGACCGAAGAGCGTCGCAAGGAATACGTGAAGGTCGTGAAGAACATGGCCGAAGATGGTCGTATCGCATTGCGCAACGTTCGTCGCGATGCTCGAAAAGTTCTGGAGACTTCAGAAAAAGATGGTGACATCTCAAAAGACGAACTCGATCGTGCCGAAAAAGAACTCGACAAGCTCACACAAGAGCATGTCGACCAAATTGAAAAAGCATTTGTGCGCAAGGAACAAGAACTACTCGAAGTGTAAGGAGATCACTCATGGCTGATGACAATTACGGAAGCGATAACACGAACGATCCAACGATTGACTTTGGTGACGAGTTCGGAGTAGTTCGTTTCGGAAGCGACGACGACAGTGGTCCGGCGCTTTCATTTGGTGGCAACGAGACTGAGCAGCTTCCACATTGGACTGAACCAGCAACTGGGGAAATTCCACGTTTTATGAAGCAAGACACCGAGGCTGCTCGTCGTCCTGCTGCAGAGATTGATGATGAAACTGATGTGTGGTCGGCATATAACGAGCCATCTACTGGTGCACGTCGTCCGCCAGTGGACCTCACCGGTGGTTCACGCCGTTTTGAAACCACAACGCCGCCACCAGTTGAGCGTCCGCGTCGTGAAGGTCGCATTGTGATTGGCACTGACCCAACGGGAGAAACTCGTCGACCTGCTGCGCCACGTGATGCATCGGGTGCACAAACTCGTCCAACTCAAGTCACTCGCGCAGGCCGTCCAACACAAGGTGGTCGACCAGGTGGTACCGGTTCAATTCCACGTCCTCCAGTTGGCGGTCGCGACTTGCCAACTGCAACAGCGGTTGGCGCATTGATGCTCGCCGCATTCATTGGTGCATTGTTGCTCAGCCCAGCAGCAGTCATGATCATCGTGTTAGTTGCAATTGGTTTGGCTGCATTTGAGTTCTTTACCCAAATTACACAGGCTGGCTATCGACCAATATCCATTGTTGGAATCGTTGGTTGCGTTGCAGCACCAGCAGTTGCGTATTGGAAGGGTGACTCAGCAATACCACTCGTATTGATGTTTGCTTTTGTTGCAACGTCTTTGGTGTTCGTCAGTGGCGACAGCGTTGAATCTGGACCAGTTCCAAACAGTGCAGCAACCATGATTGCGCTCCTGTGGATTGGGCTCTTGGGTTCTTATGCAGGTCTCATCCTTCGTTGGTCAACACTCGGTGACGCATTTGCTCATCGCGGAACAGACACATTGTTCATCATCGTTGCTGGTGTAGTTGCTAACGACATAGCTGCATATTTTGTGGGCACCGCAATTGGTCGTCAACCGTTACGCGAATGGATCAGCCCAAAGAAGTCGGTGGAAGGCGTTATTGGTGGAACCATCGGAACATTTGTCGTCGTGGTTCTTGTTGGAATGCAGAGCACAACCTGGAGCTCATTTGGTTCATGGATTCTGTTGGCGCTGGTAATTAGCATCATGGCCCCTCTTGGAGATCTCACCGAATCGATGTTTAAGCGCAATCTTGACATCAAAGATTTTGGAACATTGTTGAGTGGACACGGCGGTGCGCTTGATCGCTTCGACAGCATGTTATTTGTGTTGCCAGCCGTGTATTACCTCGGCATGGTTATTACGCCTTGGGCATAACTCGAGTAGCAATTGCCGGTTCAACCGGTTCAATTGGCACGCAAACGCTTGATTACATTTCGCAAAGCGATGGCCAATTTGAAGTTGTTGCCTTAGGAGTAGGTACGTCTGCGCAAGCGGTGATTGCACAGGCAAAACAATGGAATCCAAAAGTTGTTGCAGTTGCCGATGAATCTGCGCGTAAAGAAGTCGCACAGGCATTGCCTGGAGTTGAAGTTGTCGCCGACCAATCTTCGCTTTCCGAACTTGCAGATGTTGTGGTGAATGGTGTCGTCGGTTTTGCGGGGTTGTCAGTCACGATGTCCACGCTTCAACGTGGGAAACGTCTCGCGCTTGCAAACAAGGAAAGCTTGATTGCAGCGGGTCCGGTTGTGCAACCACTTCGCAAGATTCCAGGTGCCGACATTGTTCCGGTTGATAGTGAGCACTGTGCGATTCATCAGTGCCTGCGAAGTTCAATTGATAGCGGCAGGGAAGTCAATCGCTTGTTGCTCACCGCAAGTGGTGGTCCGTTTCGAGGTCGCTCGCGCGAGTCATTGGCCAACGTGACAGTTGAAGAGGCTTTGAAACACCCGACATGGTCAATGGGGCCAAAGATCACTGTCGACTCATCAACATTGATGAATAAAGGTTTAGAAGTGATTGAAGCTCACGAGCTGTTTGGTACCAGTTTTGACGACATTGACGTAGTTGTACACCCGCAATCAGTGGTGCATTCAATGGTGGAATTCAACGACGGTGCAGTAATTGCACAACTGTCCATGCCCGATATGCGTCTGCCTATTGCATATGCCTTGAGTTACCCGCATCGAGCCAATGTGCCGTTTGGGTCAATTAATTGGTCATCGCTTGCACGACTTGATTTTGAAGTCCCTGACACACAGACTTTCACTTGCCTGAACCTTGCCTACCAAGCAGGACGTGCGGGCGGAACCGCACCAGCGTGGTTGAGTGCGGCAAACGAAGTTGCAGTGGAGGCGTTTTTGAACGGTCAAATCATGTGGTCAAGGATTCCTGAAGTGATTGATGCGACCATGCAGCAACACGACGGACTTGTGCCAACAATTGTTGAAGACATTTTGCACGCCGATGCATTAGCGCGACGATTTGCACTGCAAGTGTTGTCTGCATGAGTGACGTCTATCGCAAGTTTCGTGGGCAAATGGCTGCCGGTGGTGACACGCAGGATTTAGCAGAAGAGTCGGGCGGCAGAAACAGTTCGCTCTCTCTAGTGCTACTCGCCGTGTTCTTCGTTTGGTTGGGTGCGACCAACCCGTGGATGTTGGTGTTTGTCATTGGGCTCATCATTTCGATTTTTCTTCACGAGTTTGGCCATTATTGGACAGCGCGAAAAACGGGCATGAAGGTGACGCAGTTTTACATGGGGTTCGGTCCGCGCCTGTGGAGCAGGAAGCGTGGTGAACTTGAATACGGAATTCGCGCCATTCCACTCGGAGCCTTTGTCCGCATCATTGGAATGAGCAACTTGGACGATTGCGATCCAGCAGACGAAAGTCGTTCGTATCGCTCAAAGTCGTATCCGCGTCGATTGTTGGTCATCACTGCGGGTTCGCTCATGCATATGGTCATCGCATTGACATTGTTCATTGGTGTGTATGCGGTTGCTGGTCGCATGGGTGAAACCGGAAGTGTGCGCATTGTGTACGCGCCGGTCAGTGGTTCACCTGCAGCAGAAATTGGTTTGCGTGAAGGCGACGTGATTTTGGCAATTGACGGGCAGATATTGGAATCGCGTGAAGATCTTGTTGCTGCCATTACGAGCAATGCGCCTGGCGAAATGATTGCGATTGACATTGAACGCGATGGAGTGCCGCAAAATTTTGAAGCAACCCTGGCCGCCAACCCAACAGATGCAACACGCGGCTATTTGGGTGTTGGAACTGAGTCAATGGACTACATCAAGCAGTCAGTGCCGAGTGCATTTGTATATGCAGTGCGAGATGGCGCGCAAGCCATTGTTGGGTCGGTAAAGGCGCTTCCACAAATTTTCAATCCTGCTAATGCCATAAACAGCCTTCGTGATTCTGTTGCAGACCCAGCAACGCGACCAAGCACGATAGTCGGGGCAAGCCAAGTTGGTGGTGAGGCAGGTGAGCGCGACGGACTGAAGGGCGTGCTCATGATGCTCGCGTATGTCAACGTTTTCGTTGGTGTCTTCAATATGTTTCCTTCATTGCCGTTTGACGGTGGTCACGCCGCTGTTGCTACCTACGAGAGACTTCGCAGCCGAAATGGTGTGCGATACCAGGCCGATTTCGGCAAGATGATTCCGCTTGCGACAGCAGTTATTGCACTGCTGATCGTGATTACCTTTGCTGGTTTGTATCTAGACATCACCCAACCCTTCGGGTAGTGGCACACTGGTAGGCATGAGTTTCGAGCGCCGCCAGACGAAGCAGATTCATGTAGGCAAGGTGGCAGTTGGTGGTGGAACAC
>Ga0255064_1000275_pt1 | contig 10361 bp, 15 predicted proteins | sample Colum_Cont_RepB__2_FD_188463 | JGI IMG/M metagenome (GOLD analysis project Ga0255064, IMG submission 188463) | Freshwater microbial communities from Columbia River, Oregon, United States - Colum_Cont_RepB_0h | ecosystem: Environmental > Aquatic > Freshwater > River | place: USA: Oregon...
TTACTATTGGCCGTATCAAAATAATCACTTTGTATATACTGCTCGAATGCTTTGAACCTACGTTTGTGCTCAAATTTATCTGATTCTGGTATCCTAATGACTACCTTCAGCCCATTACCAGATGGGGAGGTAAATAACATATATACATACGGGCACTCCATGAGCCGTTTACGTTCCTCCTGCTGTACCTTCTCATTAGGGTACTTATCAAAGTCCAGGATGCAAAGCCCTGAATGATTAACCAGGCCATCATCCTTCCGTTCATTGAAGGTGCCATTAAACATAATGGCCATTAGCTGGTTTTTACTCTCAGGATCTCCAGCTCTTACCCTTTTAATTTTGGTAATGATATCAGGATTGCCTTGCTTTATCCTGTTGAATACTTCTAGAGCTGTGAGCTTAAATGGTGTTTCCTTACTATTAAATAGGCTTCGGAATACGCTTATAGTGGGGTTATACATAGGGTACAAATATAATTAATGACACAATACTGCCGACAAATGTCGATAATTTTTTTTTATCGTCATGGCTAAAACTCAATACAGGATTACGTTTCAGCGATTTCATGACGATATGACGATAAATTTGCAAAAGTTTTAAAAAAAAAGTTACTCATATCTTAAGGGGGGTATATAAAGAGAATTGGCACATCGTCATGCTGTCATGACAAAAAAAGGGAGCCTTGACTCCCTTCAATTATAACCCACATTATAATTATGATGGGGTAAATATACGGCCAATTTCCTCACGTTGCATGACTTGTTCAATAGATGTTAACATCTTTGGAGAAAATACTCCCGTAATGGTGAGCTTTACCTCCTGGTCATCCAGGTGCATGACCTTCACATCATAGCTATTAACATCCTCTCTGCTGTGGCTAATAAGCTCAGGCAATGGATAGACAGCCCTGAGGTAATAAGGGTCTTTTTTCTTCCACCAGTATTCATGCTCCCGTATGCCGTGAATTACACTAGCATGGTTTTTGCCAAACATCCTGCCGATCATTGTGGTGGATAGGTGCCTGCGTTTATGCAGGAAATTGTACAAGAAAAAACGCTTGAATGCTATCTCTGGTGTTCTCTTAGGTACATTCAATTGATACTCCTCAATGATATCAATTATATCCTGGTTTAGATCTGTTGCTAGTTTGTATCTCTCTTCGTTCATAGCTTTTAAATTATTGATCCCCATTGCACAGCCATTGCTTTAGCTATTCCTGGAAATGTTTTACTTCTTAGTGTTCTTCTTTGTTCCGGTGTTTTTGAATTTAATAATGCCTTATAATACCACATTGGCTGTTTTTTTAATTTACCTGTTTTTCCATCTTTCCATTCAAAAAATTCTCCTTTATCTACTATATCAGTATGCTCAAGTTTAGGTAAATTTTTAAGCCATAAACAGGTGCTTTTTTGAGCTTTATCACCAAATTGATACGGCTGTATAATTTGATCTGGTTTGCGATATATTTTACTCATTATACCTATAGGGTTTTCAATTGCTATTTTATCACATTTTGCATTTACAAATTCCATAAAAAATTCAATTGATTTTTGTTGTGTTCCGTTAGCTCTTTTTTTTTCAAAATGCCTAGCACCTGATGCAGCTAAATCAGTACATGGAGGAAACGCAATGATTAAATCCCATTTTTCATTCAATAAAGGAATAACATCATTTTGAAAATGCCATTCAGGATACCCTCCTGTACATGGTAATAAATCACAACTGTATGCTTGAAATCCTAATTTTCTAAATTCTATCGTAACCGCTTGACTTTCTTCGCAAGCTATTAATATTTTTTTCATATTTTCTCAATTATAAAATGTCCTAATCTATGAGTGCCTAATCTATAGAGCTCTCTGGCTTTCCAGTTGGCAAGTGCTTCTGTGGGGAAGTCGTAACTTTCTCTGAGGCTTCCGCCTGCATAGTATAACAATCTAAACATTCGTACTTAGTTTTTAAAATTTGTAAATATAATTCGATATCAAAGGAGCCACCCCTGTCATGGGGTAGGCTCTGCTTCCGCCACCATCTGGCCATTTCGTATAAATTCATAGGCCGCACGTCCAGTGTTCATCCCACTCATGTACGCCAGAGCCATTGTCGTATTGGATACGTTGGTCATAGATTAGCTCCTGGAGCCAATAGTATAGGCCTTCCATCTGTACATCATTCAAGGTATATTCATCACCTTCAGATGTAACTGCCTCCACATCATAGATTTCAAAGCTCTGATCTCTGTACATTCTGAATTTAAATTCTCCAGAATAATCATAGATTTCGAATTCAGCTTGAAATTCATTTCTTATACTGTCGTCTGTTATATTGATCCACATATCGAAAAAATTAAAGAGTAATACATTACGGCTGTCATGCCGACTAATACGATAAAGCTAAGCAAGCTGTTTACATAAGGGTCTTTCATATTATAAGTTTTCATAGGTTAATTCTAAAATCATCTCACAATGCTCCTGGGCAGCAGATTGCTTCTCAGGATAATCTTCATCATTTAGGTAATCAAATGCCTCGCTATTGGTAGTGATGCATGATACCTCTGTACCTTCTACTACTCCAGTTACTCGGTAATGTCCGTAGCTTGAAGTTCTCTTAATTGTAATTTCTGAAATTTTCATAATTATTTGTTTTTGGGTTATTAATACTGTACAAAGATATTAAAAGTTTCATATATGCAAAACTTTATTGACAAATTTTTGCATTTTTTAACAAATTAATTTTGAAACCCTTGTAAAATAAAGGAATTAGCTAGAAAATATTTTTTTTCTTTCTGTAGATATACTCCTGATACTTGCTAAATACCAATTGACTTAGCTTATTATAGCTGTTGCAGTCCTTACATTTTACCCAATGATGGACAGTACCTGCTCTAGTTACTACCTTCTTATTATATTGGTAGTTAGTGCCTCCACATTCAACACATTCATACCTATCCCCTCCATGCTGTACTGCATAATTGTGTTGAGGCAATGTATATGCCTGTATCTTATTATATACCTTCTCAAGCACCTCCACATCCATCTTACAATATGACACCATCTTATCCAGGGCCTGCTGATCCTTTCGGAAAACTATATCCTTCCACAGGTCAAGCCCTCCAGTTTCCATCTTAGCACCTACATTTAAGAATTTAGCTATGTAATCAAGTTTATTGCTATTGAAATTAAAGTACTTTTTAGCTAATTTAAGAGTATCTATTGTTTTTGGATGAGGCATAACATCAATGCCATGAATTAAGGCTCTTGTGCGTATCCACTTCAAATCAAATCTATCCCCATTATGGGCCACAATCTCATCCGCTTGAGCCAATAGTTTGGTAAATTCCTTCAGCATGGCCTTATCACTCTGGCTCTTTGACCAGGTTAGGCTGTGTATCTCCTCCTCACCTTCCCACTTGTAGCATATACATATAATGGCCCTCTCATGGATGATGTCCTGAGGGTTTATATTTATATTGTACCCAGTTCTCCAGAATACCCCAACATTGAAAGACGTCTCAATGTCGTAAAAAAGTCGTTTTCTTATCATATTTTTCTCCATAGGGCCAGCCTATCTAGTAGGCCTCCCTGCAATAGGTATGGTATGATTAATCCCAGGATCAAACCCACAACAAAAGGCCACCATCTGGTGCGGTACTTTACCTCCTTAATTGCTGCGGCTGCTTTTGCCTGCTCTCTTATCACCTTTACCTCTGTATCACCTTTGATTTTCAATGTCTTTACCCTCTCACGATACTCTATCCTGGTCTGCCATCTGGTTTTAGGGATTTCTAGTACTTTGGTGTGTATTACCGTATCGCGATATGCGATAATTTTCTCCCATACGATGGTATCATTAACAATAACAGGGAAGCTGTCCACCTTCAGCACTTGGATAGTATCACTACCCTGCTCAATTTTAAGGCCGTTCTCAATTGCTTTTCTTAAATGGTATTGTACTTTCAGCTCTTTTGAACAGGAATATGCCGTAATGACAATAATAAATATAAATAATAACCTCATAGCTCTAGTAATGTATAAGAGAAGCAATTGCCATGTATCTTAGCTGCCTTTTTACAAATAAACATGAAGGTCTCGAAATCTTTTACCCTCTTGAATACCTGACATCCTTCGCTCCAGTTCTCTACCCATGTGCTGTCAGTACCTGCCTTGTGGATGTTTATGCCAAAGATACCCCTGTCGGTTTTCACCTCATCGAATTTTAGATCCTTGTTGCCATCCCTCCATACAGTAACCTCTCCTAGCCTCTGGCATAGTGCATCATATTTGCCCTGGTGTTTGTCTATTTTCCACGTTGCTCTGTATTGACCAGGTACTAATCTAGCTACCCCTTTTGCATTATGAAACTGCTGTACACCTTTTTTCCCTGGATCGGTAGTTGCATTCCAACAAAAGAAATTCCAGTTACCTAAGCTATCTTTATAAGTAATGGTAATATGATCATCGAAAACATTCGTAACCTTATCAGCTATGGAAGGGGCATTGTTGCGTATGCCTACAATGTTAACATCATAACCTTTATTTGCGGTATCTTCAAACCACTTATAACCTTTCTCCTTTACGGCTCGCTCGATTTGTTGTCTGGTGTACATATTTCGTCTGTATTATTCTTAATCTCCTTTACTCTATTGAATAGCCTCTTAGCACTATCCCATAAATCTAGCCCTCTGACTGCCTTGTAATTTTCATTAATACTGATTACCTCAATTGATACCAGGATCAATGCCACTATCTTAGTGAGGAGTAAATCTATAGAAAAAAACTTTATAATGATGCCATTAAGTATGAAATAGTCAATGAGATAGAATAGAATAACAGTTATCTCATATAGTGCTAACTTACTCGCAATGGCTGATAAGGCTCGGCTGCTGAATGGTATGTTATTTTTTTTGCTTTTCCAGATACCTGTAATGGTATCCAGGATAATTGCAAATCCTATTAAGAATAAAAGCCCCCATATAGGCATGAAAAATGTCATAATAGTACCTATTAGTGCTGCCCAATGGAGCTGGATTGATTGTAATAATATGCTGAGCTGTGCCCTCACAGGATCAATATGCTGTTATTGTATCCGTTTTCACGGAAGTTACCACATAACCCTGTGCAGGTTGTGGTCCATTCGTTAATGCAAGAGCAATTATTGAACATTGGCCTAAGATCGGTATCAGTATTGGCAGCCGATGTAAAGATAGGGAATAGTGCCTTGTTAGCTAGTAGCCATCTGATCAATCTCTGCTCAAAAAAACTAGCCTTTTGTGCATAATGCTCCATGCCGAAGGCTACCTCACTACGGGATACACTAGCTGAGTAATCACCATTTTGCGTTTGCAGGCCTTTATTCTTGAGCTGATACGTCAAACCGAAAACAGCATCCTCTGCTGATCTCCATGCAATGACAGGCTGAATAAATTCTACTAGATCAATCTCATCATTGGTTAAGGTTTGTGCATTGTAGGCCGCTAGTAGATGGTTATAAAATACAGTTCCCAGGATAGGCTGTATCCTTAATGCCGATTGAGTAGCTATGTATGGTGTTACATCTGTTACATCCACGTTAGCAGTTATCGGGGTATTGGTCTTTAAATAATTCTCGGTGATAAAATATAACATTATGCAATGGGTTGTTGTGATGCTGCCGCACCTTGTGTTACATCTCCTCCCTCTATTGGCGGTAAGGATGCCAGAGCTCGTATCTCGTTAATTGTCATGGTCTCAAGAACCTTAGTAGCTACCAATGGGCTAAGGCTATTGAGTGCATCATTGGTCTTACTCGTATCCTCCTCAAGTTCTACAATTGTCTCGTTAATTATTTGGAAGTTGTTAATTGTAAATTCAGCAGGTATCCTAGCAATAGAAATAAGCTCATTAAAGATTGTGGTAATCTGGTTGCGGAGCTCCATTACCACATTTTTCTCGAATATAATATAAGCCTGCTTAATATCGGAACCATTACCCAGGGCTCCTGCTGTACGAATACCCATCAGGATAGGGTCAATCGTATGAGCAAAACAAATCTGTTCCGTATTTAATTGAGATGCCTCTAGGAATAGCTTATCATTGTTGTTATTTGGAAGGGCCTCAATCTTAGGGAGCTGGTCCTGTGAATTGGCAAAGAATGCAACAGCTTTACCTGCATTAGCAGCACCCTTGAGCCTGTCAATGGTCTCTTTAATCATGTGCTTCTCCTCTTCTGACTGTGGTCGCTTTGGGAACATCATAGCAAATGATGGAAAAACGCTGTTTTGTATGTTACTTTTTGCAAAATACGACAAATCGCCAGATAGAAATGCAAAATTTAAAGCACTTGTATAGGTAGGGAGCGGATAGTAATCCTGCCCCATTGATTTTATCTCATAGCAATAGAGCTGATATTCATCATTGCAGGTGATGTGGTAGGGTTTAATCTCTCTAATATCAATGCGAGTGCTCCAGTCATCACAGATATAGTAGGTTTTGCGGTCTCTAGATACCCTTACTTTCTCAGGGCTGATGTTTTCGATCCTGGTTAGCTTACGTTTTTTGTCAAAACACAATTTAAAGTAGATACGATTGTGCAGTATTAGCTGTTTTGTCGTAGCTTTTACGATGTGCTTAAGATTGATTTTTTTCTCGAAGGTATATAGCTCCAGTTTTTCTTGAGCTGTCATTTTATCGGTATTCAATGCAAACCCTCCACCAATAACTGCATTTGTTTTGTAGTCAACTATGGCACCATGTAACGGGGAGCTGTAATACATCTGGTTAAGTAGTTCTGGATATAATCCATCAGTACCAAAACGTACCTCCTTATTTGTATCATACCTCCCATTAACATAGGGTAGCGTTAAATTGCCACGGCCTACGGGAAGGAATGGAGTAGAAAATGATTGATACCCTTCTACTACCTCGGGGCCTTTTGATTTTCTGTTAAATATATTATCGTACCATGCCATATTAATCGTATATTGAATTACCTGCTGGACCACTTACTACCATTCTGCCCTCCTCAATAACTACTCCTGTAGTTTGCGATATGGACAAGGGTAAAACAAAAGGTAAATTACTCTCGTATACCTGGTATGTAAATTGGCCCTGGATTAATGAGATATCATTAGGTTCATCCAGGCTAAATAAATTGTATCTCTCTGGGTAGGCACTTGTATCAGGTGCCGTGAATAATTGAGGGGTGCTTGTTGTATTCATCTCATTGGTGAAAACGAATAAATAATGTGGGTTTGCTACCGTTGTAACCTCGGATAAGGTCAGCACGATTTGATTAATCACCCCCTGCTCTAGATAGATCATACCTATATTATTGAATGCCTGATAAGATGTTAAAAAAAAGCCCCCATTTCTGAGGGCCTTTAGATGTATATGGAGTTGATTATTGTACTCCGATTGCCTGCAATTGTACAAGGGTCATGTTCACCTCATATGCGAGATAGTCATTTTCCGCAACTAGAGTAACGGAATATTTAGAGCCATCTGCACGGGATGTGCCAGATCCTTCACCTGTTGCAGATACTTGCAAGTATGGGAAGTACCAATAAATACCATTGGCATCCAAAATGATGGCAGTAAGGTACTGCTGTCCACCACCTAGGATTTTAATAGCTCGAGATTTTGCAGCATCTCGTCGGTGAAACATTAGGTTAATTGTAGAGGTAACGAATGAGCTACCATTCACTAGATCGATGTTACTCTCTTCAGTAAAGTTAGAGGTATTTCGTCTAATGTAGAAGTTTTGAAACAAGTTAACGCCAGCTAATGTGATACCTGTGATTGACCATCCAGCTCCTGCGGATGGGTCTGTAGGAGTGATTGAAGCAATCTCATCCTGTTGGTTAATCCAGATACCATAAATACCACCAGAGTTATTGTCGCAAGATTTTACTATATCTTCTAAAACTAAACAAGGCATGATTTAAAGTATTAAAGAGCCCCCATTGCTGAGGGCTCGGTTATTAATTATGAATAGAAAACAATCTCAGCAGGGTTAACGAAGTTGAAACCTACCTTCATATTCGCACGAGTTCGGATGTAAGGCTCAGCTACAGTATCAGCTAAGTTTACAGCTCGTAAATCAGAGCTATCTCCTTCAGCATCGAATGCATAGATAAGGTTGTCCTTCAAGGTCCATACGAAAGTATCGTTGCTCATCCCTGGACAAACTACAATCTTAATACCTAAGAAAGTCAATGACAAATCTTGAGTAATGTATGCCTGAGTGTTACCAGCAGCTACTCCTAATCGGTAAATGTTAACCAATTGAGTTGGCATATACAATCGAAGGTCAGCAGTTCTGGTAGCAATTGTTGCAGGCAACAAAGCGAAAGCAGCAGATAGAGCTGTTTCAAGTCCTGTGAATGTAGTAATGTTACCAGTACCACCATTGATAACTGCAGGATCAGCAGCTAACAATTTCTCATACCCATCACATAAAGCTAGTGTAGGGTTCAAAGAAGTTGTATCACCTTGCCAACGGATGCTCTCGATATCTCCATTGATTTTGTTAGCCATTTCTGACCAGTAGAAAGACATGAAAGAAGCTACAGAAAAATCTCCGTTAGATCCTTTGCTCATTTGCAAAGACAAGAAAGATTGCTCAAGGTCAAACTGGCAGATTTGAGCCATTGCAGAAAGAGCACATACGTCAATTTCTTTAGCATCTAAATCATCAGTTGGGGCTGTAAACGCACAGCTAGAAGCCTGAAGGATGTTACCGAAAGTAACGGAAGCTAATTTAGTTTTGTACTTTACACCTGGCAAAGCTCGGTAGTTATCGGCAGTATCTTCGGACAAATATGCCTTAGAATAGAATGCCTCAGGGTTAGCCGCTAATAAAGCGGTAGGATCTATATTAAGATCGAATTTTAATTTACGCATGATTATTTGTTTATAAATTTGTTAACATTAGAAAATCTCTGCTGTACGCTTAACGCTACAGCCTCAGCCATCTCCACTTCCTCCTCAACCTCAGCAGTCAAGGCTTGGTCTAGTTGGTTTTGTAAATCAGCAATCATAGCTACTAATTGATTAACCTGCTCTTCAATAGCTGGTTTCACAATTGCCAAAACTGCCTCAGCATCTAGCTCAGGATCTACTGCCATAGTTTCCTCCTCAGTAGTTTCTACTGTGGACTCCTCTTCTACAACAGTATCCTCAAGAGCTACCTCTTCAGAGGCTTCTACTTTTTCGACTTCCTTAATCTCGATAACCTCCCCGTCCTTAACAACGTAGATTTTACCCTCGATTAGGTGCTCGCCATCGGGTAACTTGTTCATATTTATTTGGTTTTTATTTGTTTGCTCGCTTAGCTTCATGCCTAGATAACCTTCAATTGAGAAGCCTATCTGCTCCTCACTTACTAGCTCTGCATAATATTCCTTATCCGTTACCTGTGCCGTTACCATCAATGTACCTTCAGGTACTTCAATACCAAAGGAGCTGTATGCTTTATCTTTTTTCGGGTTCTCAACTATCCAGGCCTCAAGTACATAGGCAGGTACTGTTTTCTCAGTATCATGCTCTAGGTTAAATAGGTCTCTATTGACCATATCCCTCATGAATTTGCCGTGTATATTCTCAATCTCCTCTTTAGTGAATTGCACAAAGTACTCCTGTTTGGCGTCATCATCATAGCGGTATATATCCATAGGGATTAATGCAGGGGCCGTGATGCGGTACTTTAATTCATCAGAAAAAAACATTGGCTTAGCTTCACTTGAGAAAGCCATCCCTTTTACCTTAATGGCAGGGTTTGCCGTGAATGCTATTTGCTCAATTCCAAGATCTTCACCATTCTCAGCATAGGCTGGGTCTATTGTGATCTTATAAGTAGGGATATTTTTTTCTGCCATTTACCTATATTAGAAAAATAGTATATTTGTTAAAAAAAATTATGATAACAATTTTAGGGAAAGAGATCCCAAACCAAATGAAGGAGCTCACTATTGAGCAATTCGAAATGATCACTGAGATCAATAATAATAAGGACCTAGATGCCGTGGATAAGCACCTCAAGATCTTTGAATATCTAGGTATCCCTGAGAAGGATTTTTGGGATGTTGACATTAGTGATTTTATTGAGATGGTAAAGGCATTCAATAGCCTGGATAAAAACATTGACTACCCCACCATTGATACTATCGAGATAGATGGGTACACCTATACGGCTCAGATGAAGCTCACAGTTAGGGATACTAAGCACATCGAGAAGCTGGCAATTGAGAAGCCAAAAAACTACATCAGTCAAATGATGGCCGTGATGTTTAAGAGAGAGGACCTTACCCCTGCTGAACACTATGCCGATGCACATATAAAACACAAAGCTAAATTTATCTGCAAAATGACTGCTGATATTTCTATACC
>Ga0255064_1000284_pt1 | contig 10219 bp, 10 predicted proteins | sample Colum_Cont_RepB__2_FD_188463 | JGI IMG/M metagenome (GOLD analysis project Ga0255064, IMG submission 188463) | Freshwater microbial communities from Columbia River, Oregon, United States - Colum_Cont_RepB_0h | ecosystem: Environmental > Aquatic > Freshwater > River | place: USA: Oregon...
GCTCGGTGGACAGACGACCAAGACCGCCCATGCTGGCATCCGTTTGTCGATCCTCGTCGAGGGCCTCCTCGGATGGGTTGTTGACATTGCTCATGTGGGAAAACTGTCCTTTGTGGTGCTGTCTTGAACGACTGCACCCTGTTGAATACGCACAATACGGTCGGGGTGAGCGGCCTCGGGAAGGTAGCCCGCCGTAGTAATGAGTACCTGGCCCTCCGGAAAGTGACGTAATAAGGCTGCGGCCCGGCCGGGGTCTAGTTCGGACAACACGTCATCCAAAATGAGCACTGGTGGAGAGCCGAATTCCTCGGTGACCATGCGATGCACCGCCAGCCTCATGGCAAGAGCCAGGGTGCGTTGCTCCCCTTGGGAGGCATGGGTTCTGGCCGGTAGGCCGTTAATCAGCAACTCAATATCGTCGCGGTGAGGCCCAACCGTGCTGGTGCCCCGGCGGATGTCATCCATGCGGCAGGTCTGCAATTCGCTGGCCAAACCAATTCGTCGCCATTCGGGCTCGTAGACCAACCCGATTGGAGTCGCTTTTTCCGCGAGCTCTTCATATGCCTTCGATACACGAGGGGAAATTTGAGCGATGAGCCGGGCTCGCTCGTCACCAAGTTCAGTGCCAAGTTCCGACAACTTCGCGTCCCACACATCAAGCGTGCTTGCAATATCGGGTGACAGCCTGCCACCTGCTTGTTTCAGCAGTGAGTTTCGTTGACGTAACACTTTTTCAATTTCACTACACAGCACATCGAGTTTGGGTTGCAATGCCACCAACGCGTCATCAACGAAATCGCGCCGAACACTTGGTGCGGCTTTTACCAATTCCAGGTCTTCTGGTGAGAACACTGTGGTGCGCAACACCCCAAGCAAGTCTCGTGAACGAGCGAGGCGTTGTTTATTTACTAGCGACCGATTGCGCCCCGTGCGCACAAGTTCGGTTTCAATCAGAACTTCTCTTCCGTCGGCGTGCACGACTGTTGCGCGCAACACAGCACTTTCACATCCTGTGCGAATGAGTGCTTCGGTCGGCACACCACGAAAGCTTTTAAGCGTTGCAAGATAACCAAGCGCTTCGACCAAGTTTGTTTTACCTTGACCATTGTTCCCAACAACGGCGGTAACACCAGAAGTTAAATCAATTGTTGTTGCCGCGTAGTTGCGAAAATTCGTGAGTTCAAGATGTTGAATGATCACGCTGTCGCTCGGAACGTTGTACTTATACGGTGAGACGTTGTGGCATCACCAAGTAGAGATAATCGTCTGCTCCAACACCACGAAGCACAGCTGGTCGCTGTGGATCTGTGGTTTGAATGGTGATTTCGTCACCAGTAACCGCTTCGATTCCTGCAGCAAGATACTCAGGGTTGAAACCAACAATCATTTCGGTTCCTTCAAGCGAGCAATCAATTTCTTCTTCGGAGTTTCCGATGTCTTGAGTAATCACCGACAACTTCAACGATGTAGATGTCATCTCCAAACGCACTGGAGTGGTTTCACGTGCAAAAATTCGGCAACGACGAACCGCTTCAAGCAATGCTTCGCGAGCAACCGTGAGTGTGTTCGGATACGACGGCTGAATGAGTTGTCGATAGTTAGGGAACTCCACCTGCAACAAACTCGTGGACAACGTTGCGTTTCCTACTGCAAACGTTGCTCGGTCTTCTGCGAGACATAGCGTCACTTCGTCGCCTTGGTTGAGCAAGCGTTGCAGTTCGCCGAGTGCGCGGCTTGGAATGACCACTTTTTGTCCGTGACCCAAAACATTCGTTCCTGGTAAGTCACGAACAGCCAAACGGTACGAGTCGGTTGCAACCAAGCGAAGGCCTTCTGGTTCTGCCGACATTAAAACCCCGGTGAGTGGCAGACGCTGCATGTCGGAACTTGCTGCACGAACAACCTGTCGAAGAGCTTCGCCTAGCAATGGTGCCGACAGAGTTACTGGAGGAGCACTAGCCAATGCGATGTGTGGGAAATCGCTCGCGGCAAATGTTGCAACCGTGGTTTGTGCACGTCCAGACGAAATATGAACTTCTTCGCCAACAGATTCGAACGTTGCTTTTCCGTCAGCGCCTGCGCGAACAATGTCGCTCAACAGCTTTGCGCTTGCAACAACCACACCATCGGCTTGGCCTCCAACTGGCAATACAAATTGCACCGAAAGATCGTTGTCTGTGCACGACAAGGTCAATTGATCACCAGTGACTTCAAGCTTCACACCGGAAAGTGCCGGCATGGCGTTATTGCGTGTTGATGCAACACGAGCTGCTGCACCTAGTGCTTCTGCCAATACTTCGCGCTCAACTCGAAATTTCATCACCATGCTCCTTGGCCAACGTTGTTCATTGTTATTTGTGGATGTTTATATAAAGACTTAATAACGGTAATAAGGGGTGTGGATTGTGGATGAACACCACGAATACCAAATGACATACGGAAACGATCCTCACAAGCCTGTGGGGTGGTGAACACATCTTGCAGTTGTGTAGTTCGAATAGCCGTGTATAACTCTTGGTTATCCACTGGTTGTTGTGATGTTGCCCACATGGTTGTCCCCAACATGATTTACGACGTTTTAAATTTCTGAACGAGCTCGGTGACCTGGTCGTATACCTGTTTGCGCTCACTCATCATGCGCTGAGTTTTATCGACAGCGTGAATCACGGTGGTGTGGTCTCGACCACCAAACAAGCGTGCAATTGCCGGATAACTGAGGTCGGTAAGTTCACGGAACACATACATGGCGGTTTGACGTGCTTGCACCAGTGGGCGTTGACGACTCTTGCCGCGTAACGCTTCGACTTCAAACCCGAGATGTTCGGCGATTTCTACCAACAGTTGCTCGTCGGAACGCGGCTTCACCGTGGCACGGGTAAGCAAGTCGGTGAGTAACTGCTGAGCCAGTGGCACATCGACCTGGGTTTTGTTCAAACTGGAATAGGCAGCAACCCGGATCAAAGCACCTTCAAGCTCACGAATGTTGGTGGTGACATTGCTGGCAATGAACTCCAACACCTCGTGAGATACAGATGTGCGTTCCCGCTCGGCTTTGTTACGCAGAATGGCTAGACGGGTTTCCATGTCTGGTGGCTGAATGTCGGTGATGAGACCCCAACGGAAACGGCCGCGCAAACGGTCTTCCAAAGTAGGAATGGCGTCTGGCATACGGTCAGAAGAAATGACGATCTGCTTGTTTGCGCCGTGGAGCGAGTTGAACGTATGGAAGAACTCTTCCTGCAACCCTTCTTTGCCCTCCATGAACTGGATGTCGTCAATGAGCAAGACGTCAACTTCGCGGTAGCGACGTTTGAAGGCAGCAATGGTGTTACTGCGAATGCCGTCAACATATTCGTTGAGGAATGTTTCTGTCGAGACATAGCGAACTTCGTAGTGGGCGTAGTTCTGGTGCACGTAATACCCAATGGCATGAAGTAGGTGGGTTTTACCTAGTCCAGCCGAACCATAAATGAACAACGGGTTGTAGGAACGACCTGGGGTTTCGGCAACACGCTGAGCAGCTGCAAGAGCGAACTGGTTCGAGGTGCCTTTAACAAAGGTTTCGAAGGTGTAGCGAGGGTTGAGTCCCACGGCCATGCCTTTGCCGGTGCGGCTTTTGAGGGTGGTGGTTTCCGATGGCTGGGAAAGAGAGGTATTGAGTTCGGCTGGCAACTGGTCTGGGGTGTTGTTCGTGGACAACTGCTCATTGACATCGGCTGCCGTGTTGGTCTGGACGTCGATGAGTAGTTGGCGCTCACTCGCTCCAACTTCGTCTAAAGCATCGCGAACCAAGGACATGTAGCGAGTCAAAATGCGTTCGCGAACGTAAGTATTGGGAACCTGCAGACGAAGACTCATTTTGTCATCGGCAACAGCAACGGCATCGTTGAATGTAGAGAACCAGACGGCTTCAGAAACTTGAGCACGCAAAACTTGAGCGGTTGCACGCCACACGTCGTCATGGTTTTCGGTGCCGCGAGAATCGACTTGTAGCTCGTTGTCCATAGTTCCTCTGTACTGATATGTGCGCTTCACATGACGTGAAACCCAATGTTGTTATGCGTTTCCGACGAGCGGAACCCGTGTCATATTCCGTCCACAGCACTGTCCACAGGGTGTGGACACCCCCGCCGACACGAGGCGGGGGAAGCGAAGGTAGCAGGTTTTCCACAGGCATAAAAAACCGAGTTTTGCCTGTAGAGTTCTTGCCGTTGTAGTCCCATCGTTCAACCCAATAGGTTGTTCGTCCAGAGCTGTCGAGACCCTCTCGGCACCGAACCGAGGAGGCGTGCGTGAAACGCACTTTCCAGCCAAATAATCGCCGTCGAGCCAAGAAGCATGGCTTTCGCCATCGTATGAAGACCCGTGCTGGCCGCGCCATTTTGAAGTCCCGTCGCGCCAAAGGCCGACACAAGCTTTCGGCTTGATCGGCCGGATACGCCAACGGGAGGTTTTCTCCCGACTGTCCAAAGAGGGAACATATGTTCGCTCCAATGGACTGTGGTGTCTGATGTTGACGGACTCTTCCCTGCAGAACGCCCATGTGGGCTACGCCATTGGTCGAAATGTGGGTGGCGCCGTGCTACGCAACCGAATTCGCCGCCAATTGCGCTCGCTCCTTGAAGCCAAGTCCGACCAATTGCCAGCAGGTTGGTATTTAGTCGGCGTACAACCTCGGGTTAGCGCCATGTCCTGGACAGATCTTGGGGCCACCGTGGACCAACTCGTTGCAAAGGTGGCGGTTTTATGACATGGACCACCCCACAAGCAACCACCACTTCAAGTGATCTATCCACCACAAAAACACAGCAGGCCATGCTGCGCGCCATTCGCTGGTACCAGTCGCTTCGCCCTGGGTACCCATCAAAATGCCGATTTTTCCCGTCTTGCTCAGAGTACGGCTATGAAGCCATTGAAGTATTTGGGGCCAGGCGAGGAGGGTTGTTGACTGCTCGCCGGCTGCTTCGTTGTCGCCCGTTTGGCCCGTCTGGCTTTGACCCCGTCCCACTCCCCGATGAATCAACTTCGGTATCGCCTACCGTCTGTTGCACCGATAACACGAAAGATTGCTAACCCATCATGTTTGAACTTGCCGCCCGACTGATTTCTACGTTCTACGCGTGGACCCACAACTATGCACTCGCGATCGGTCTGGTTGCAGTTGTCGTGATGTTGTTGATTACTCCACTCACCCTGAAAAGCACAAAAGGCATGCTCGAAATGCAACGGCTGCAGCCAGAAATGCGCCGACTACAAAACGAGTTCAAAGGTGATCGCCAGAAGCTAAACGAATCAATGATGCTGCTGTACAAAGATCACAAAGTAAACCCTATGGCTTCATGTTTGCCATTGCTGGCACAAATGCCGATCTTTATCATCATGTTCCAAGCGTTGAGTGGATTAACAAAACGTGGACCAGACGGAATCGGATTTGCACCAAAGTTCCTCAACGAATCCTCAGAGCTATATCAGTCGTTGGTTGGCCAAACAAAGATGGTGTCATTTGGAATTGATCTCGCACTCAATCCAATTGATGCAGTAAATGAAAACTTTGCCAAAGGTTTGATCTACGTATTCCTTGTTGCTGCACTTGCAGGGATTTATTTCATTCAACAAAAGATGGTTGCATCACGAACCGTTAGCCCGAACATGTCGGCTACACAAGCCAAATTAATGCAGTATCTACCAGTTGTTTTCGCCGTATTTCAATTATTCCTGCCGACCGGACTCATTGTGTACTACTTCGTACAAGCACTAATTCGAATTGGGCAACAGCAGTACATCACAAAACGCTTTTATGGAAATGATTCGTCGCTTGGTCGACAAGCGCAAGCAGCAGGTGAACGTGCTCGCGAAATGTCGAAGAATGACAAAGAGTCAAAGAAGCCAAAGAAAGAAACAACCGACCCAAGTGCTCCATTTGTGAGCAAGCGAGTAACTCCTCCAAAAGGCGGAACCTCTTCGGCGAAGCAATCATCTTCTCCGGGCAAAAATCGAAGCAGCGCGATTCCGCGCAAGCCAAAAAAATCGTAAGTCATCACACGTAAGGACATTGTTATGGAATGGGTAGAAACCACAGCAGAAACCATTGAGTTGGCGAAGAACTTGGCACTCGATCAGTTGGGTGTCGCAGAAGATGACGCCGAATTCGAAGTTGTTGAAGAACCGAAGCAAGGCCTCTTCGGCCGCACTCGTGGAGAAGCACGTGTTCGCGCACGTGTGCGCCCAAACAGCGTGCGCAACAAGAGCGACCGTCGCGACAAGTCGGCAAAACGCGGACCTCGCAAAGACGGAGAAGCCAAAGGTGGACGCCGCGAGAAGTCCTCAACTCCTCGTCCAAAGCGCGAAGCCGCCCCAAGAACTCCTCGCCCAGACATGCCACCAGTAGATCCAGCCACTGTGAGTGCTGCAGCAACCACATTTCTTGAAGGAATGCTCACTGCTGCTGGATTAACCGGCTCGGTTTCGGTGCAGCAGTCAGGTGAAGATATCGACATCAACGTGAGTGGCACGGATGTTTCCGTATTCGTGGGCACAAAAGGTGCCACACTGATGGCCGTTCAGGACTTGACCCGCGTGGTCAGTCAGCGCCGTTTAGGTGACCACGACACACACCTGCGTGTAGACATTGCCAGCTACCGCGAAAAGCGTCGCGAAGCCCTCAGCCGCTTTGCCCTCAAGGTGGCAAACGATGTGCTCGCAAGTGGACAGCCTCGAGTTCTCGAGCCAATGAATTCGGCAGACCGCAAGATTGTTCACGACACGCTTGTGGAGTTTGCAGGCATTGCCACCCGTTCGCAAGGACAAGACCCACACCGCCGTGTTGTGGTTGCCCTTGCAGACGACCAGCCAGAAGAGGCCTAACTAGACTGCCCCTGTGGCAGTTCCCCATCCAGCCGAACACGAGGGGCTGATCCGCATCTTTAGTGCGGCTCAACGCATTGGTGCTCTCGGCACACAACCCGTGAAAGACATGATTTCCCACGCATGTGCTTTTGCCGACGCTCTCCCGCAATCGGTTCGAACTTGCGTAGACCTGGGAAGTGGAGCCGGTGTTCCTGGGCTGGTCATCGCCATTGCTCGCCCAGAAATTCAACTTACGTTGGTGGATCGCCGCTCGAAGCGGACCGACGCCCTACAACGAGCTGTTAAAGCTCTAGGCATTGAGGAACAGGTTTCGGTGGTGTGTGCCGATGTAGAGAGTTTTGCGCGGACCGCCAATATCAAGCACTCGTTTGATGCGGCTTGCGCGCGCGGGTTTGGCCCACCCGAGTTCACCCTGCAATGGTCGGCTGAACTGGTGAAGTCAGGGGGAGTCATTGTGGTCTCCGAACCACCACCCGGCTCCCCCGATCGCTGGCAAGGAATAGACCTTCCTAACCTGGGCGTCTCTGAACCCACCCGTATTGGCCCCGTTGCAATGTTCCACGTGGAACATTAACGACCGGCCCGCCAACCCAAGCCGGAAATGTTCCACGTGGAACATTCTGATATGCCATCCCCCTAAAAGCCGCACTTCGGCGGTATTCTTGGCTCATCATGAACATGCCAGGTACCACCCCAACTGGTCCGTATCCAACACCGCGGATTATTGCTATGGCGAACCAAAAAGGCGGCGTTGGCAAGACGACGACCACCATCAATCTTGGAGCATGCCTTGCCGAACAGGGTTATCGGGTGCTCCTGATTGACCTCGATCCACAAGGAAACGCTTCAACTGGACTGGGTCTCAATACCAGGGACATGGAAACCAGCATCTATGACGTATTGCTTCATGAAACACCCCTTGAGGACTGCTTGGCACCAACCGCGGTAAAGAATCTGTTTGTTGCGCCGTCAAACTTGGATCTGGCGGGTGCCGAGATTGAACTCGTTCCGGCAATGGGTCGGGAAACCCGCCTTAAAAAGGCCATCGAAGCCATTATCGACCAGTTTGATTACGTACTCATTGACTGCCCACCATCCCTTGGATTGCTTACGGTCAACGGACTCACGGCCGCCAAAGAAGTTATTGTTCCAATTCAGTGCCAGTACTACGCGTTGGAAGGACTTGGCCAATTGCTTCGCAATGTTGACTTGGTGAGCAAAAACTTGAATCCAGGCTTGGGTGTAAGCCGAATTATCTGCACGATGTTTGACACTCGAACGAAACTTTCAGGCGATGTGGTGAGTGAAGTGCGCGAGCACTTTGGCGACAAAGTGTGCCAAGCGGTTATTCCGCACAACGTTCGTCTTGCAGAGGCTCCGTCGCACGGCAAACCGATCACCACGTTTGACCCAAATTCGGCCGGCGCAAAGGCGTATCGAGCAGTGGCATTGGAGGTGAGTGGTGGCGCGCAAATCGGGACTCGGTAGAGGTTTAGATGCGTTGATTCCAACGGGATCAACCGTTATGTCGACGCGTGATGGTGGTGGAACAGGCACAGGGCTGCAGGAAATTTCGGTTTCCTCCATTGACCCAAACCCGAACCAACCGCGAAATCACTTTGACGAAGACTCACTTGCAGAACTTTCGGCGTCCATTAAGGCAATTGGTTTGTTGCAGCCAGTTTTGGTTCGTCCGTCATCAACACCGGATCGTTTCGAACTCATTGCGGGCGAACGTCGTTGGCGGGCCTCAAAAAGAGCAGGACTGTCGACCATTCCGGCCATTGTTCGGGTTACCGATGACGTTTCATCTGTAGAGCAAGCGTTGGTCGAAAACCTTCACCGTCAAGACCTCACACCTCTCGAAGAAGCCGCTGCGTACCAGCAGTTACTTGAAGATTTCTCCATGACCCACGAACAAGTGGCTGCCAAGGTGGGAAAAAGCCGTTCGGCGATCACCAACTCACTTCGCTTGCTCACCTTGCCGCCAACGATTCAGCAGTACCTTGCCGAAGGGCGACTGTCAGCCGGTCACGCTAAAGCGTTGCTCGGCACTCCCGATCGCGCGCTGCAAGAATCACTTGCTCGAATGGCGGTTGAACAAAGTCTGACAGTTCGCGGACTTGAAGAGGCAGTGCGGAATGCAGTCAACCCTGGTGCAAATTCAACGGCGGTCATACCAAAACCAGGAGCAACCGGCGTAAAACCAAAGACAGGAACTCCAGGACAAGTCAATCTCGTCAAGGAACCCGGTCTTCATGAGCTTGAAGAGTTGTTGTCTGAACACCTCGCCACTCCTGTCACGGTGACATTGTCGGGTAAGCACGGAAAAATGGTGGTGGAGTTTGCTGACCTTGAGGATCTTGAGCGAATTTACCGATTGATGACCGAGGGTCCTGACCTCGACGAGTAAGTCCATATGAGCCTTGGGTACAGGTTTACCGTGAAGACGAACTTGAGGTTGTGCACAGAGTGTGTATAAACCTGTGGATAACTTTTACAGTGGCTGATTGCCCCATTGCGTAATGGCTTGAGCCAAAGCAGGAACCACTCCAAGGGCACGGTCACTCTCATCGCCAATAGTGCACATCACCGCCGGCATCCGTGTTTCACGGAGAACCGGAAGCTGCATGCCACCTACCGCAATCGGTAGAGCACCGTCTACCAACCGGACGTTCTCGGCATACAGCTCTGCCGCAACTTTGCCACCGGCTGAAACGAATGAGTCGGTTTCGTAAAAAGCAAAGTGCACCCCATGCGTCGAAGCACTCGACACACCGAGGTACAAATCTGCTGCGAACGAGTTTGCAGTTCGCGCATGAGCGTGAGGGTCTGCGTTTTCAATGGTCATTACATCATCACCGCGGTTGCGTAACTCGCGCACCAACAGGCGAGTGAGACGAGTGTTGTTGTCGAAGCAGCCAATCACAATGCGCGGACGTTCAGTGTTGTGTTGCGCAGTGAGCAAAGTTTCATATTCACGCACGGTCACAATTCCAGGACCTTCACCGCTTTGACTACTGGTTCGTTCTAGTGCGCGAATTGAATTCACTCCACAAATTCCGTCAGCAGTGATTCCGTAGTTTTGTTGAAACTCGGTAAGCGCACGCAATGTGTTCGGCCCAAAAATTCCATCTGCGCGGCCGCAATCAAAACCCAATTTGGCAAGCACGGATTGCATTGCTTGAACGTCATCACCACGCATATGTGGAGAAGTTAGATACAGCAGTCGTGCGCCCAATACCCAGGAGGACTCCACAAGCGTTGTCCATGTGAGATGGTCGCATGTTCCGGTTACAGGTAAGCCACGAAGTTGTTGAAACGCTGCAACTACCTGTTCGGTACGAACGCA